>Ga0247609_10000020_pt1 | contig 243316 bp, 213 predicted proteins | sample 172DNAGHGlowgp2_FD_193487 | JGI IMG/M metagenome (GOLD analysis project Ga0247609, IMG submission 193487) | Sheep rumen microbial communities from Palmerston North, Manawatu-Wanganui, New Zealand - 1728 DNA GHGlow gp2 | ecosystem: Host-associated > Mammals > Digestive system > Stomach > Rumen...
TGCCTTCATGACTGACAAAATTGCGATTAAGCGAGCGCAGAAAGCTTGCTTTTTGCCGAGCATGAGCAAGTTCGCGCAGTTTTACTGCGCAAAATTACACATTATTTTATATATAAAAGAACGATTTAGGAAAAAAGTGAAAATTGTGAAGTAATTTGTGAAACAAAAGTATCAGGAAATCGTCGTAACTTTGCACTCAAATTCAAAAGTATATTTAAAATGAATATCAAAAGTATCATCACAGCCGCCATAGCATTGCTGATTTCCACAGCATGCAGCGGCGGCTCAAAACAGGAGAAAGATATGAACAAGGATGGTAAAAGTTTGGTAGTATTCTTCTCACATGCGGGAGATAACTATGCAGTAGGAAACATTGAGGTGGGCAACACGAAGATTGTGGCCGACTACATCACGGAATTGACCGGTGCAGAGCAGTTTGAAATCGTTACCCACAAGTATGACGGCATGGCCTACAACCCGCTCATCAAACTGGCGCAGGAAGAAGCAAGGAACGGCGAGCTGCCCGAGTATGAGGGCGACATTGATTTGTCAAAGTACGATACGGTGTTCATTGGTGGACCTGTATGGTGGGGCACCTATCCGCAAGTGATGTTCACCTTCTTCAAGAAGCATGCTAACGACCTGAAGGGTAAGACCGTCATTCCTTTCACCACTCATGAAGGTTCTGGATTGGCCAACTGTGTGGAGGATGTGAAGGAAGCATTCCCTGGGGCAAATGTCACCAAGGGCTTCAGCATCTACGGTCACGAGGTGCGTACGGAAAAGAAAAAGGTCGAGAAGTGGATAAGAAGCCTCACCCCCAGCCCCTCTCCGAAAGGCGAGGGGAGTAAATAGATATGCAATGGCTTCTATAATGGCGGACGAAAGTGACGGAACGTTGCACTTTTGCTCACTTTTTGCATCTTTTTCTGGGAAAAAGAACAAGAAATTGAAAGATAATGTGTAACTTTGCGGCGTGAATCAAATAACGACGATTATGGCCGCATCCGTTCTTAATAAGATAGAGTACCTCGTTCTGCTCGTGGCAGCCTTTGCCGTCCAAAGCAAGATTAGCGAGTCCGAAGCCTACCGCTACCTCAGCTGCTATGGCGCACTGGCTCTCTGCGACAAGCATTACGGCATCATGCACACGCTTTCGCTCGAAGAGAATCTCCAGACGCTACGGGATTATTGCCACAGGAAAGGAGGCACGCTATGACGCTATATCACGGCTCCACCATTGACATCTCTCGCATAGACCTCTCCCTGTCGAAGCCCAACAAGGACTTTGGCCGAGCCTTCTACCTTTCCGACGACCGTCAACAGGCACTGGAGATGGCGCAGTTCCGCGCCGAGTTCGAGGAGACTGAGCCTGTGGTCAATGTCTATGAGTTTGACGAGGATCTCTTCCAGCAGTTCCGTTACAAACGCTTCGAGGCTTACACCGAGGAGTGGGCGCACTTCGTCTATGACCACCGCACCGAACCACACGGTAGGACGCTCCACGACTACGACATCGTCTATGGTCCCATCGCCAACGACCGCGTCGGTGCACAGATTGCCCGCTACAAGCAGGGCTACATCACCTTCGACGAGTTTCTGCGCCGCATCCAGTACATCAAAGGCATCACCTTCCAATACGCCTTCTGTACCCAGCAGGCTATTGAAAAACTGACAAAGGTATGAACGTATCTCAGGCAGAATTCCAGAATATGAAGGAGGAGATTGTGAAGGATCTCATCGCCCGTCTGATGGACGAGCGTGGCCTCACGATGCAGCAGGCTTTCGATGCCGTCTATACCTCGCGCCTCTTCCTGAAGCTAAGTGACCCCAAGACCGGTCTCTATTTCCAAAGCTCCGGTTATGTGTATAGCTTCCTCGAAAGCGAACTGAAGACAGGAAGCGTGAAGTGAGCAACGAGAAACAGTACAATAAGCGGATAGACCGACCGACTGGCGGGACTATCCGCTTTTTCAATAACGAAGAGAACGAGTGGACGGAAAAGATATTCGGGAGACTGGCACTGGCGATTCAGTAGCAGACTCCCGAATGCAAATTGCACAAGTTCTCATTCTAAACCATTGAACACCTCTATCATCCGGCTGGTAATCTTCGGAAGCAATTCCATGAGGCAGTCCAAATCATTATCTTCAAGGAAGAATATCAACACCTCGCTTTCCTTCGTGGCTCTATTCTCAACCTTTCCGGGATGTAAGGCTGGCATGGTAGCGACAAATTCGTTAGCCTCCCTACGCAGTATCTCCAACCGGTGCATCTTGTAGGCAACTTCCTCTTCTGCTGGTTCCGCATACTGATTTAGTCGGATATAGAACTTTCCCGAGCGAATATCCACCCGCCAGAATAAGCCTTCCCAGTATCCATTCTCCTTTCTCGCAATGTCTATCTGCGTCCATGGCCGTCCAAAACTGGTATCGTTTCTTATTTCAAGATACGGCACGCCCTGCTCCGTCATGTTCTCCACGATGGCATCGCACAGATACTTTTGTGCATCTGCACTCCAAAGAACATCGTAGTCATGCTTCACGAAGATTCTCTCATGCAGCGAATTGATTTCCTGCACAAACGTGGCGGTGATATACTCGTAGTACATCTTTATCAACGGGTGTAGGTCAACCATCTTTTCCAACGTGGCCGACATCATGTCGGCATTGATGATCTCATACCGTTCGCGGGATACCTCCTGCTCCTCCTGTGAATTCACATACGCCAGTTTGTAGTAGAAGTAGCGGTAGCAGTTAGGGTAGGTTTCCTTGTATCGGGCTAATTGTCCGCTATGCGGCATGCTCCAAGTTTTGTCCTCAAACAATACCGACTGTTGTTCGTCATTGTCCTCAAAACGGAATGTCAGTAGTACATCAACATTATTCTCTTGACGTTTCAATTCAACAGGGCCAATAGCCCTGCCACAATCCTCTTTCTTCAATATCAAACTATCGAAGAAAGTCTGCTTATAAACTATGTATTCCTTATCAGAGTCAAGGAAATAAATGAGCCATACAAGGAAAGCATCCGTCGTCAGTTCCTTGGGTGCATGAAAGAAAATGTTTGTTTTAGTTTTCATAATTGTCACTATTTTAGTATGCAATCAATCCTTTGCCTGTTTCCAAAGCCGCAGCAATAGCTTCGGATATTTTCATTCCCGTTCCTAATTCAATCCATAGCCATTGGCCATTGGGATTACATTCCAAAAATACATATTCTCCCGACGAAGTAACTATGAAATCAAAAGCACCAAAGTTGAGTTTCATCAGACGAAGAAACTGCAAACATTTTTGGGATATGCTATCGGGAAGCTTATAGGGAGAGTATTTCAATCCCTTACCATCCCCTTGGCGCCAATCAATTCTTCCACAGTCATCAGCCAAATGTTGAGATTCTATTTTGCAACAGAATACTTTTCCTGCAACAACTGTTACTCGGAGTTCAAAGGCTTTTGGAATATAATTCTGAACAAAAGAATCCGTCTGCATAAACGCTTCTTTGGGTGCACTCATGATGGCCTCCGAAGATACTTTCTGAGTGTAGAACACATATTCTTGCTCCTCTTCTTCGTTCCAAACCCCATTGCTGTCTATGGGCTTCAAGACCAGTTCATCAAACTGCTTTGCCATAGTAATTATATTCTCCTGACAATTTGAGAAACAGGTATTTGGTACATTAAGACCAACATGTAAGGCGATGAGCATCTGTTCCATCTTAGAATTGGCAAGCCCATCGAACTTGATACTCCCAATAGATGGCTTATTAGCAATGTAAGACCGAAGAGACCGAAGAAATCCTAATGCCTCTTCAAGATTATGCTTGTTAATGGCCTCAGTTCCATTTATTGGAAGTTCGCTTGGCCGTTCTGGCCGTCTGTCCCAGACTGTTGTCAATTTATCTCCGTCCAATCTCAAACCTGTTTGCCTGTTAATTATGTAGAAGTGAGTATCGTTGCAGTCATTCCACCAACAGAAATCATAGTCTGTTAATAGCGATTCTGTGTTTAAGCGGAACACTGGGATGTTCCGCTTATTCAAAATTTCAATGACGGGTGTGGGATGCACATCCTCCTTGTTGGTAATGACAAGAATCATTTTTGCTTTTTATCGTCTATCTCGTTCTTCTTATCCGTTTTTACGTGGTTGCCTACTCGAGTATTGCTGTTCTTTAGGCTTTTAGTGCCAATTTGTAAACATTCAACCGCTACGGTTTGTGTAACAGGATCGTACATGACCTTCGTTTCACACTCTACGGTCTCAATTGCTGTAGGTTTTGTGCAGCCCATCAGCAACGGCATCGGAACGCCGTTCATTCTTGTTTGATTGTAAGTCATAATCGTAAATTATTAAAAGTAAAACATTATAACTATAGGCATTTATTTACTTATCCTATTTAAGATTTCATGCCCGATTTTTCTTTCCAGCCCTCCTTTTGTGGTTGGAATACCTGTTTTTTGGGCAATGGATTGCTTGATGCCCGTAATTCCAATTGCCCTCTTCAATGAAAATGATAATCCCTTTGTTAGTTTCATTGCTTTTAGTCTTAATATGGTAGATTTATGACAAATAGTTCAAAAAGAATCTTTTCTATCAACTGATAGATTACGTAGAGCAACCCCAGAAGCAGAATAACGCAAGCACCCATGCCAACGCATCCTGACTGCATGATGGATTCAACAATGCCACGCAAATAGAATAGCGGAACACATATAACGACAATGATGATTAAAGCAACTAACAATCCCATCGAATCAAAGATGCCGAGAGTGAAGAATGCACTCTCTTTAACCGACATATTGGCAGTATAAATATAACCTCGCTGCACTTGGCTATTATCATTGACCACGTAGCAGCGTGACCAGCCTTTTCCGTTATCTTCTATCAGGATATCATCTCCTTTTTCAAGTTTCCCGATGATGCGAGACCCTTGACCTGCTCCTGCTCTGATATTCATCCGTTCCACATTCTTTGCGCTTATACTTGCCAGCCGCAACTTCTCCGTATTGAGTTCCTGGCTTCCCCAGTCAAATGAAAAGCAATCGCCTTCCATGGTCTCCCTGATTCTCAAAGTGTCAATAAGCACATCTTCTTCGTCCAATGGCTTTCCTATGTGTGCAAAATAATTCCGAAGGAAGTCGTTTGCGTTCTTCCATTTCAATTTAGCAACTACATAGTTGTCCTCAATTTCGCTCTCTTCTATCTCAATAAAAGCATTAGGAACCTTTTTCCTAACCTCATTAGCAAAAAAGGCTAATTGCATCCTATCGTCTGGATAGATATAGGTGGATGCACAAGCATACTCTTTAGCATTGAAACGTGAAACAAATTTCTTCAGCCGCCTGTCATTGTTGAAACTGGTACATGAACATAATGAAAGTAAAACAATGGCAAGTAATCCGAAAAACTTCAAATTCATTCTCATATGCATTTACATTTGCGCCCTCCAGCCACCAAAAGAGCTATTTAACGTTAGAAGCGTGGAGCTGATTATTCACTTCTTCTGACGGAGGCCGTAGGAATTGCCTTGTAATGTAGATGCAGTAACCAGTCCACGCTATACGCGCGAACCGTTATAACTGTCCTTGCATTACATTGGAAGTTTCCTACGTTTCCGTCAGCAAGTCGAGCATAACGCTTCGTTATTTCAATAAGTCGATGTTCCGAAGAACGCTGCAAAATTACATAAAAATATTCAATTCCTGCACATCTGACCGGGAAAATCGCAAAAAATGTGATGGATTTGTTCATTATCTCGCATTCGGCATACGGTTTCGACTCCGAATCTTGGTGAATGGAGCAGTGGGCAGATGGGCGACCACGAAATACAGCGTCGGCAGAGGTCTATATGCCCATATCACGGGCTGCGCAGGGTTCCGGGGCGGTCTCATAACCCCTATGAGAGGGCTACTCGGTACAGGCCATTCGTGTTTTTCGGAAAAAAGTGAAAAACTATCGGCGATTTGTGAAACAGCAGATTGCCGTTTTTTGTGTACTTTTGCAGTCGAAAAAGTTCAATAGTAATAATACAAGAAAAATGGAGTACATTACATTATCAAACGGTGTCAAGATGCCGACATTGGGCTACGGTGTGTTTCTTGTAAGCCCTGAAGAGTGTGAGCGTTGCGTGAGTGATGCATTAAGTGTAGGCTATCGCCTGATTGATACGGCACAGGCCTACCAGAATGAGGAGGGCGTTGGCAATGCCTGGCGCAAGAGTGGCATCAAGCGCGAAGATTTGTTCCTTGTAACAAAGGTCTGGATATCCAATGCTGGTGAGGAAAAGGCTGCCAAGAGCATTGATGAGAGCCTGCGCAAGTTGCAGACGGAGTATATCGACTTGCTGCTCATCCATCAGGCCTATGGCGACGTATTCGGTACGTGGCGGGCTATGGAGAAGGCCTATCGTGCAGGCAAGGTTCGTGCTATCGGTGTGAGCAACTTCCAGGCAGGCCGTTTCTTCGACTTCGCACACTACGTAGACTTGAAGCCGATGGTGAACCAGCTGGAGTGCAACATGCTTTCTCAGCAGACTGGAATTGAGCCGATTCTTGGCGAGTTTGGCACCAAGATGATGGCCTGGTATCCACTCGGTGGACAAGGAACAGACAGCATCGTGAAGAACAATCTGCTGACTACTATCGGTGCCAAGTATAATAAGACTGCCGCTCAGGTCGCTCTCCGTTGGCTCACCCAGCGTGGCATCGTGGCTATTCCTAAGTCGAGCCATAAGGAACGTATGGCGCAGAACATCGACATCTTTGACTTCTCGCTGAGTGACGATGATATGGCTCAGATTGCTAAGATGAACCAGCACGATGCAGGCACCAGAAATTTCGGTGACCCGCAGTTTGTGAAGTATCTTATTGAGAATTACGGATAATAAAAAAACAAATATGTTAGGAAACTTTTCTTATTACAACCCAACCAAACTGTATTTTGGTGATGAGTCTTTGAACTTCCTCAAGGACGAACTGAAGGGCTACGGCCCAGTGGTGCTGCTCAACTACGGCAGTGGCAGTGTAAAGCGTAACGGCATCTACGACCAGGTGGTGGCTATCCTCAAAGAGGCAGGCAAGACCATCGTTGAGAACCCTGGCGTGATGACCAATCCCACCTTAGAGAAACTGCATGAGGGCGTCAAGATTGCCCGCGAGAACGAGGTAGACTTGATCCTTGCCCTTGGCGGCGGCAGCGTTTGCGACTACTCAAAGGCCGTGGCTGCATCTGTCTATTATGAAGGCGACTACTGGGACAAGTTCTGGCTGAAGCAGGAAAATCCCGCTAAGGACCAGAGACTGCTGCCTGTGGGCTGTATCCTGACGATGGCTGGCACAGGCTCTGAGATGAACGCCGGCACTGTGATTACAGATGCAGAGCATACTTTCAAGGTGGGGCATGTGTTCGACAGTCGTCTGATGCCTAAGTTCTCTATCCTCAATCCGAAGTTCACGATGACCGTACCCGAGAACCAGATGAAGGCGGGTATCTACGACATCATGAACCACATCATGGAGCAGTACTTCTCGGACTTCGATGACAACACCAGCGACTACCTCTCTGAAGGACTGATGCGTTCTGTCATCCACAGCAGCCGCATCGCTGTAAAGAATCCTCAGGACTACGAGGCACGCTCGAACATCATGTGGACAGCCACATGGGCACTGAACACCCTTATCGGGCTGGGCAAGCAGCAGGACTGGATGGTTCACATGATTGGTCACAGCGTGGGTGCTTGGACACATGCCCCACACGGCTATGCGCTGGCATCTGTCTCAATGGCCTACTATCGCCGCGCCATGCAGAACGGTCTGTCTAAGTTTGTGCGCTTCGCCAAGAACGTGTGGAATATCCAGAGCAACGGAATGACCGACGAACAGATAGCCGAAGCTGGTCTGCAGGCCCTGAAAGCCTGGATGCAAGAGATAGGTCTGCCCTTGACCATCACTCAACTGGGTGCCACTGAAGATATGATTCCCGGCATCACCGAGGGCACCATCTGCTATCCCGCCGGTTATCTGAATCTGACGAAGTCAGACGTGACAGAGATTCTTAAGGAGAGCATGTAATATGAAACGAATCGTCTATTTATTTGCAGCATTATTGATGATGGCAACAGCAGACAGTCAGACGCTGACGGAGCGTCAAAAGGGATTGGCAGCATGTGCCTGCCTCATGGCACAGGGTGATATGAATCGTTTGGAGCCTACCGTGCGTATGGCTCTCAACAAGGGCGTAACCATCAACGAACTGAAGAGATGATGCTACCTATAATGCACAGAAATGATCATCAAACAACAATGAAACAAGTATCAGTATTAGTGGGTGCCGGCAGTATCGGACAGGCGATTATCCGCCGTGTGTCGGCTGGTAAGCACATTGTGCTGGCAGACTATAGGCTTGAAAATGCTGAGCAAGCAGCTAAGACACTGGAGAATGCTGGCTTTGAGTGTTCCACCATCCAGTGCGACCTCGGCTCGAAGGAAGATATCCTGAACTTAGTGGAGTTTGCAACGAGCAAGGGTGAAGTGACGAATGTGGTGAATGCCGCAGGTGTATCGCCTTCACAGGCTCCTGTTGAAGAGATCCTGCGTGTTGACCTCTATGGCACAAGTGTATTGTTGGAAGAATTCGGCAAGGTGATTGCAGAGGGAGGTTCTGGCGTGATTATCTCTTCGCAGAGTGGCCATCGTCTACCAGCCTTGCCGCAGGAGCAAAACGATGCCTTAGCCACGACTCCTGTTGAAGAACTGTTAGAATTGCCATTCCTAAAGGAAATCAACGACACGCTTAAAGCCTACCAATACTCGAAGCGTTGCAATGTGCTCCGCGTGATGTTCGAGGCTACCCGCTGGGGACGACGTGGTGCCACTGTTAACTCAATCTCTCCAGGCATCATCATCACGCCATTGGCCAACGATGAATTGCATGGTCCACGTAAGGACGGCTATCTGAAAATGATTGAGGGAATGCCGGCGCGTCGTGCCGGGACGCCTGATGAGGTAGGCGACCTTGCAGAGTTCCTGATGTCCTCTCGTGGCCGTTTCATCAGCGGTGCTGACTTTCTGATTGACGGTGGCTGCACAGCCTCCTACTGGTATGGTGACTTGCAGTATCTCAAGGCCACTCATTAAAGGCTCATTTTGGAGGGCGCTTGAACCTCCAACGCAATCTTCTGCAAAATGTGAAAGTTTGGAGGCAATTCGTGTAACGACGGATTGCCTTTTTCGTCGTACCTTTGCACTTGATAAGTGAAGAGTGAAGAGTGAAGAGTGAAGAGTGAAGAATTTGCTACCGCTCTCTAAATCGTTAAATTGTAAATCGTCAAATTGTATATTATGCAAAGTATTTTCGAGCAATTAAGATCAGGGGCTGACGTCGATATGGCGACCCCCGAGTATGCAGAGGCCATCAAGCACATGACCGACTGCGCCAATATTTGTTTCAAGATCAACACGACGGCTCCACTGCCTGAACAGATCCGCCCATTGGAGGAAGAACTGTTTGGTGGAAACCTCGATCAGACGAGCTATCTGATGCCGCCCATTCAGATTGATTTCGCCTGTCAGATGAAGATTGGCAAGGGCGTATTCGTGAACCACTCGCTGACGTGCATGGCAGCTGGCGGCATCACCATCGACGATGGCGTGATGATCGGCCCCAACGTGCGTATTGTCACCGACAACCACGATTTCGAGAACCGCATGGTGCTGCGCTGCAAGCCTGTACACATCGGTCGCAATGCTTGGATAGGCGTGGGAGCCATCATCCTGCCCGGCGTGACCATCGGTGAGAATGCCGTGGTGGCAGCAGGAGCCGTAGTGACCAAGGATGTAGCACCGAATACGATTGTAGGTGGCAATCCGGCAAAGTTTATAAAAAGCCTCACCCCCAACCCCTCTCCAAAGGGCGAGGGGAGTAAATAGTCAAATCGCTAAATAAATTGTAAATAGTAAATTGTTAAATAGTAAATAGACATGGTATTCGACAGAAACAACGAGAAGCAGGTAGTGGCACTCTTGGGTGCCGGTAGTATGGGAACCGCCATTGTGCGCCGTATCGGTGCAGGGAAAAAGATTCTCTTAGGCGACATCAGCGAAAAGGCGTTGGAGCGCGTCGGCGAGGATTTTCGCCGCTGTGGCTACGATGTGGAAACTTTGCAGGTGAATGCCCTACAGAATGAGAGCGTGGAGGCATTTGCAAGGAAAGCTGCAGAACTGGGTCCCGTGATGTATTTCATCGATACGGCAGGTGCATCGCCCAATCAGGCAAATCCCGAACACATCGTCGATCTCGACATGGGTGGGTACGGGCTATGCCGTTGATGCCTTCGGTGAGGTGATGGCAGAAGGTGGCGCCGGACTCATCATCTCCAGTCAGGCCGCATATATGTACCCCATCCCCAACGACATCGAACTGCAACTGGTGCGCACACCTACCGAGGAACTGAAGAATGTGAAGTTCATTCAAGAGGTAGCCATGCAGAACAGCGGTTTTGCCTACATGATTGCCAAGCGCATGAACCACCTACAGGCTCAGCGTGCTGCTGCCACATCGTGGCGCAAGCGTCGTGCACGTATCAACACCATCTCGCCGGGTGTCATCGTCACCCCTCTGGCTTACGACGAGTTCAATGCCAATGGCGAGGGCTACCAGCGCATGATTGATGCCAGTGCCGCTCAGCGCACAGGAACGAGCGACGAGATTGCCGAGGCTGCAGCCTTCCTTCTTGGTGAGCATGCTAAGTTTATTACCGGCACCGACCTGCTCATTGACGGTGGTGTCATTGCTGCCATCCGCACGGGCGAGTATCAATTGGGATAAGATGTGAGTGCAAGATAGAATTTCTCGCGAAGCGACTCTTTATTCTGAACAGGCGTAAATGGAACTACTGAAGCATGAAGGCCTCCGGGTGTTCTTGGACTAAGGACTGGAAGGAGAGAAGTTGTCCTATAATCTCTTCTGGCTCGTCAGTGAGGGTGAGTGAGAGATTCTTGTATTTGCCCCTTTCTGACAGTTTCAGAAGAAGAGGGTAGACTGGTATTTCTTCCGTCCAGAACTTGGTGCCGAGGAATATCATCGGGCTGGAGAAGCCATACGAGAGATAATGATTCTGCTCTGCATCTCTGAAAATTTCGTGCATGGTTCCAGCACTGCCCGGGGTATAGATGATACCGCCAAAAGGCAATGTGAGGATATGGTTTTCCCGGATGCTGTTCTCAAAGAATTTGGCTATATGCGTGGCAAATGGTGTCGAAGGCTCGTGGCCATATAGCCAGGTAGGGATGCCAAGGCTCTCATATCGGGTCTGTGGATATTTGTTGATCACCTCGAAAGCGGTTGAGAGCCATGATGGATCTCGGAACGATGGTGATGCTGAAAGGATGCGGAGCGTATCCTCCACTTCATTTTCGTTGCGCCCTGCCATCCAAGCGCCGAGGTGAGTGGCTTCCATAGCGCCAGGTCCACCCCCGCTGAGCATGCAGAATCCTTGTTCGGTCAGTTGCTTAGTGAGAAAAACGATTTGACGAAACTTCGCATCTGTCCGCAACATGGCGTGTCCACCCATGACACCGATGCACTTCAGATAGTTGTGACTACGAAAGAACTCACCTAATGCAACATATACTCCATGGTCATGCAGCGTGCGGGCCATGGATTCTTTGATGTCGTTGGTCTGCTTTCCCTTGGAAAGATAGTGGCGGTAAACCTGCGTGTCAAGACAGTTGTCTAATTGCCCTGGTTCGCCTGGAGTGAAGTCACCATAGAGCTCTTGGGCACTGTAAAGCTTCGTACGGCTTACATCGAAAGGCACAGACTTCAGGTACTCCACGATTGGCGCAATGTCAGAATAGTTGGCTTTTCTTATCATAAAAGGGAGAACGTTGCGAATTATAGTGAAACTACACAGCAAAAATACTAATTTTTTTTCGTTTTGCAAATGATTTGGCTTTTTTTTTGTAGTATCTTTGCACACAGATATGAAACAGACATTACAGATTGGTGGGCGTCAATGCCTGCTTTACACAGAAAGAGGACAGCAACCACAGGTGTTGCTCATTCAGACGTTAGGCGAACAGGAACGTGACAGCATCGATAATGAGGTGGCGATGATTAGCGGGGCTACGGGCACATCGTTCGTGATGGCAGCCTTTGCCATCGGCGACTGGGAGGTGGAACTCACGCCGTGGCACGACCCTGCCATATCGAAGCGTCAGGACGTGGGTGAACATGCTTTCGATACGTTGGATTATATCACCCAAAGTCTTATTCCTTATTTAAAGAAGCAGTTCGGCAGTCTGCCAGTCGTTCTGGGCGGCTATTCCTTGGGCGGACTTTTCTCCCGCTGGGCAGCATCGAAGGCTGAATGCTTCGAGGCTGTGGCTGCCGTGTCACCGTCGTTGTGGATTGATGCCTGGTGCGGTTTCTCGGATGCCCATGCTGTCAATGCGCATTACGTATATCTTAGTCTTGGCGACCGCGAGGAGCATACTCGCAACAAGGCCATCGCACAGGTAGGCAACAACGTGCGCTGGGAGCATGAGCACCTGAAGCAACTCCTCGGTGCAGACAACACGACGCTGGAATGGAACACGGGCAATCATTTCGTGGATGGTGCCCGTCGTACCGCTAAGGGCTTTGTTTGGTGCATCCACAAAATAGCAAATCGTAAATAGTCAAATTTTGGTGTTACTCATCTTCATCGGGATTGATGGTGCTAAGGCTGAACTCCGATAGCTGCATCGTGCTGCCGCTCACGCAAGAGCTGATCTCCAAACGGAAATACATGTAGTAGCTGGGGGCGGCGATTGTGTAGCTGTAGGTCTTGCAGTTGACGTCGCCCATGCCGCCGTTGCTCACTTCGGAGAGCAGCTCCCAGTCGTCGTAGGCCGGTGTGGTGACAATAATAAGGCGGCGGATGGTGTCGCGCTGTTCTGCCATTTGCGAAAAAAAAGTCTCTGGAATAAAGAAAAGTTCTTTATTCATTCTTTTCTTTGGCGCAAAGAAAAGAAGCAAAAGAAACATCCACCCTAACCCGTCCTTCCCCTATATGGGAAGGCTCAACCGCTTCTCCCGTCGCTCTTTCATTAAGGTAAGCTCGCCCCATCAAAGGGGCGGCTTGATTATTTGTCGGCTTACGCCAGTGCCTTTGTGCTGGTGCCCTTGTATCGTTGCCCTTGTATCAGTAGTCTTGTGCTGGTGTTCTTCTGCTGGTGTCCTTGCGCCAAACTTGATGGATTTCTGTTCCCTTTTGCCAATTATCATTGTGATGATTTATAGCGAATCAGAAACCCTTATACTCGATGCTGCAGAATAAGTTATTCGTTGGAGTGGAGATACAGAAAAATTACTGACCCCACCCCTTACCCCTCCCCTACGATGGGAGGGGAGCTGCTGCGCTGTGGGAGCCTACCCCCAACCCCTCCCAAGAGGAGGGGAGCTACTGCGCTGAGTACACATGCTTCAAAGTCATATGCGATGAGTCCGCATGGTACTCCCTCCCTTTGGGAGGGCTGGGGTGGGCCTCCTGTCCGCATGGTATTCCCCTCCCATCGTAGGGGAGGGGTGGAGCGTAGCGAGGGGTGGGGTCAGTAATTATACTCTGCATCCTTTGAGATTCTCCGTTGAGTCCTTTCACTCTGTGTGAAATTATTGTCAGGATAATTCGTAATTATTTAAGGGTTGTGAAAGAATGCTAATTGAAAGAAGGGAAAAGATTGGGGTGTACAGAAGTGTCCAAAAGTGCCTTTTTGTGCAAGTAAAGTCTGTTTGGGATCCAAGTAGAGTCTCATTGAGATGCAAGTAGAGTCTGTTTTGTGCCCAAGTAGAGTCTTCGTAATGTTTACGTAGGCTCTGTCTAGGGTCGTTCTAGACGTTTCTAACACCTGTTCCACCGTCACCTACGACTCGTTCCGCCGTCACCATCCACTTGTAGATGCCGTCGGAACGGGTGAAAACACCGTTCCGAACGACTCTTAGATGACGTTTCTTCGAAAAATCACGATTTCAACTTGTGAGGTTTTTATGGATCGCCTTCGGCGAGAACCTACGCTTTGAATGACCGCTGGTTCTGCCCGTAAGGGCAACTCCTCGATAGAAAGTACAGTCTTTTTGTCCCAAAAGTACTATGTTTTTGCACCAAAAGTACTATGTTTTTGCCCCCAAAACACTATGTTTTAGGGTGCTAAAGACTATATTTTTGTGAGTTGAACAATGGTGATTTGCCTAAGCCGTTCATTATCAATGCTTTACCAGACCTCGTCAGAATCGCTCATTTCCGACCGTGAGGGCGGTTGGTTCTCCCCGTGCCCGTATTTTGCGTTAAACGAAGTTAATTCGTTAAGATAATTCATATTTTTAACAATTCATCCAACACTTTTACGGACAACTCTGCCGTCAGTTCTTGAACTTGCGCAGAATGACAACCACCAGTGCCGAACAGAGGATGGAGAGTGTCAAGACAACGCCAACGAACAACCTCATGCCGATAGCACCGTTGAAGTAGAGCATACAGAGAATCACTAACAACATGGTCTCGAATGCTGTGAGAAGGAGAATCACTTTGTTTCTGTTCATATCTGGAATTTTTTTTGACTGTTGAATCCTATTGTTCTTCTTGATGACTTCCTTTTTTCTTCGGCTGACGGCCAGCCTTGCGCAGTGCCTCGGCGATGATCCACTGCAGCTGACCGTTGGTGCTGCGGAACTCATTGGCAGCCCATGCCTCGATTGCATCCATCGTCTCGCTGTCAATGCGCAAGACGAAACTTTTTGATTTGTTTTTTTCCTTAGCCATCGTTCTATTTCAATGAATCATGTTTCGCATTCTCATCGATTGAGGGTGCAAAGGAGCGAAGGTACGTGCGTGTGAGGAATGAAGTAAGCGAATCTTGCGAAAGATGAATAACAGATTAGTGGTTCAGCGTGCCAGTGTTCACCACAGGTTGTGCACTCTCATCACCGCAGAGCACCACCATGAGGTTGCTCACCATTGCTGCCTTCTTGTCATCATCGAGTTCCACCACCTCCTCGTCGGAGAGACGCTTGAGGGCCATCTTCACCATCGAGACAGCACCCTCGACGATCTTCTCGCGGGCCGTGATGATGGCTGAAGCCTGCTGGCGACGCAGCATGACGGCGGCTATCTCGGGGGCATAGGCCAGGTAGTTGATGCGGGCCTCGACGACTTCGATACCCGCCATGTCGAGCCGTTCGTCGAGCTTTCGCTCCAGTTCCTTGTTGATCTCATCACTACCATCGCGAAGGGTAAGCTCACCATCCTGTCCTTCATCGGTGTTGTCGTAGGCATACTGTCCGGCCACCTGACGCAGGGCGGCATCACTCTGCACGCGTACAAAGCGCTCGAAGGCAGCCATCAGACTCTTGGTGTCACTGCTGCCCACGGAAGATGCACCAGGAGAAGCCATCGTCTGCGAGTCGATCTCGAACATGGCCTTGTAGGTATCTTTCAGTCGCCACACCAACACGAGACCGATCATGATCGGGTTTCCAGTCTTGTCGTTCACTTTGATGGGCTCAGCATCCATGTTGCGAGCACGGAGTGACAGCTTCTTCGTCGAGCAGAAGGGGTTGATCCAGTAGTAACCGGTCTTGGTGAATGTGCCGCGATATTTTCCGAAGAAGGTGATGACGCGCGCCTCATTGGGTTCGAGCATCAGGAATCCACACCATAATATCGTGGAAAGGATGAGCACAAGTACACCGACACAGATCATCGGGATGCTGTATTCGATGCCATACACAATCAGGGCCAGACTGCCCAAGGTGACTAAAATGCTCACAAACAACATTAAGAAACCGTTGAGTGTGAGTCCTTCATAGGGGATTTCTTTCTTTTCCATAATTATAATGCTTTAAAAGTGATATCATTTTGATATTGCAAATGTACGTGTTTTTCCTTTTCGATAGATCATTTGCCCTATAATCTTAGCATTATTATCAGAATCTTCACGTTTGTTAACCTCAAACAACTCTTTTGTTTGAGGTTATCACCTAAAAAGCACATAAGCTGTTCCCGACAAGTCGAAAGCTGACGGGATCATTATGAGTCTTCCTCTTCTGTTCCCCGGAGAATGATGCTGGTGGCACCTATCGTAAAGAGGGTGCCGTTTTCGATCCGTCGGCGTTCACGCTGTTTGATCTCCACGTTGTCAACGAATGTGCCGGTATTGCTGTTGTTGTCGGAGAGCGTATAGCAGATGTTGCCTTGTTTGTCGTATTTCACATTGATGGTGCAGTGGTTCAGATCGACACTGGGATCGACCGTCTCGAAAGGCGTGTTGACGGGATTCCCTTTCTGGTAGCGACCGATCACATTATCACCTAATTGCAGGGGAATCACCTGTTTGTAGTGGAACACGTTTTCGATGACGATGATCGATCCGAATCCTTTCTCGTTGGCATTTTCATCGGGGTTCTCGTCTTTCTGTCGGTTGCGTAACTTCGAGACACCGATGCGAATGCCGAATTGCTTTCCGCATTCGGGGCATTGGAACACTAAGCTCTGTCCGTCCTGATACTGTGTCTCATCGAAAGTAATGTAATTGTCGCATTTGGGGCATCTTACTCGCTTCATGCTGTATCCGGTTTGTGTTTTCACAGAAAGCGTGAAAACGGTTATTTCACTTCATACACCCATGCCTCTTCGAAAGCTGAATGACCGCGCAGACTCCTGAGGGCTTGATAAGCCTCCTGTTCTGTACCGTAGGATCCGTAGATCACGCGGTTTCCGCTTTTCTTCGTGAGAACCTTTGCCTGAGGGAATCCCTCCTGGGTGAGCTGTCCTACAAAGGCTTGGGCATTCTTCAGACTCACCTTACTGGCTAAGACAATCGACCAGTAATGAGACTGTGGGGCTGTCTCAGCTGTTTCCTGCTGTTTCTCTTCCGTGACGGGCGTCTCATTTTTTGCTGGTTCCTGTCGTTGCTGTTCTTTCTGAACACTTTCGTTTTGCAGCTGGACATCAGTCTTGGTGGAAGTCATCTCCTTAGGCATCACCCGATAGAGCATGCTGTTCTCGATGTTACTGAGGTTCATACCAACTTTGTCTTGTGTCCCGACGGGTGTGGTAATCAGGAAGAATGCCAGGATGGCGGCGGCAATGGCCACGGCGTTGCGGATGGCACTGACACGGATACTGATGGTCTTGGCGGCAGGTTCCTCTGTGACTGTTTCCTGCTCTGCGACTACCGGCTCCTCCTCTTGTTTCTCCTGAACGGCAAGCGGAACATCGGCAGACTTGTTTACGCTCATATCGAACGAGCTGAGACCATACAGGGCAGGGGTAAGGATACCGGCCTCACAGGGCATGAACTCGTAGTTCCCGTCCTCGTTCATCGATAAAGTACCGATGTCGTTCAATTCGTAAACGCCCTCATTCTGAAGGGTTTGCTTCAGTTCGTTCACCTCATCCTCGATACGGTTCATAGCTTCGGGATAACTGATGTCGTAAGCCTCGATGTAGGATTGTGCGAGAAGGGAATCGTTCAGACGGAGTTTCGGATTGAACCCAAGTGTTCGTGATGGCGGCAAGAACAGCATGTCGTTGTCGTCATAATGTGCTTCTACATGGTGCGCCATGAATCCTCCCAAGTTGGGTACGATCACACAGTCATTGTCAAGAAGCAGAATCTCTATATGTCTTTCGAGTTCAATCATGCTGCAAAATTACGTGTTTTCTTCTAATTTTCCAAATAAAATCTTAGTAAAAAGAAAAAAAACATAAAATATCACTCATAATCGAAATATTATGATTACTTTTGCAGGTATGGAATACAAAGCTACTGAAATCGAGGGCGTGTATGTGATCGAGCCTCGTGTATTCAAGGATGCCCGCGGGTATTTCTTCGAAGCCTTCAAGCAAGAGGAGTTCGAGAAGCATATCGGTCGGGTGAATTTCATTCAAGACAACGAGTCGAAGTCAAGTTATGGGGTTTTGCGCGGCTTACATTATCAGAAAGGTGAAATGTCGCAGGCCAAGCTGGTGAGGGTGATCCAAGGTCGTGTCATCGACGTGGCTGTGGATATCCGCAAGAGCTCTCCCACCTTCGGGAAGCATGTGATGGTGGAACTGAGCGGGGAGAACAAACGCCAGTTTTTCATTCCCCGTGGTTTTGCCCATGGCTTCCTGGTGTTGAGTGACGAGGCGGTGTTCACTTATAAGGTTGACAATGTGTATGCCCCTCAGGCCGAGGCAGGTATTCGTTTTGATGATCCCGATCTGGGTATCGAGTGGCCTATTGATGAGAAGGATGTGCTGACGAGTGAGAAAGACTTGAAGGCAGGCTCCTTCAGGGAGGCTGAACTCTTTGACTGACGCTAATCTACGTTTATGACGCGTATCGTATATATCATGTTGTGCCTGATGCTTTTTGCTGCCTGTGGCGGTAAGAAGCAGGCGGATCAGTCGGCTATGCCCAAAGAAGACAGGCAGGCCAAGCAGCTGATGCAGGGCATCTGGGTGACGGCAGGGGATGAAGAACCGGCCTTCCGTGTGTCGGGCGACAGTATTTTCTATCCCGATTCCACCAGTCTGCCTGCTCATTTCATGGTGATTGCCGATACGCTTGTGGTGGAGGGTGGCACCGTGGTGAAATATCCCATCGTGCGCCAATCGGATCATCTCTTGGAATTCAAGAACCCCAATGGTGAGTTGATCGAGTTGATGAAGAGCGATAACACCGAGGAAGCCCTTGAATATTTCGAGACGAAGCAGCCGGTGGTGCTGAATCAGAACAGGACGATCAAACGCGATACGGTGCTTACTTACCAAGGAGAGCGCTACCACTGTTACGTACAGGTGAACCCCACCACGTACAAGGTGATCAAGACATCGGTCACTGATGAAGGGATGGAGGTGGCGAATGTCTATTACGACAACACCATCCACGTGGCAGTCTTCCAAGGTGCCGTGAAGAAATACTCACATGATTTCAAGAAGCACGAGTTCCTGAAATTTGTTCCTAATGATCATATCAACCAGATTATCCTGAGTGATATGATTCTCATCAAGACCGATGCCGACGGTTTCCATCATCAGGCACAGCTGTGTGTGCCCGACTCCCCCAGCAGTTATGTGGTGGATGTGGTGGTATCTGCCGATGGTAAGATGGTGATGAAGGAAATCCCTTGATTAGTAGATGGCCACTTTGCGGCCACTGACAATATATATCCCTTTAGGTAACGACGAGGGGGTGTTACCTACAAAACGTCCGTCAACGGTATAGGTCTTTGTCTGTTTTTCCGGATCCGTCAGGATGTCACGGATGCCTGTGGTACCATCATTGAAATAGAAGGTGATGACCCCGTCTGTTTCCTCGATCGACTCGATATGCGCCTTCATGGTTCCCGTGTAGGTGGTGAACAAAGGTATCTCGTGAACATCAGCAGAGCCGGGGTAGGGGTCTCCCGCATGACTCTGATAGTATTGTGAGGAGGTTTTGGATCCGTTGCCCACCTCATACCAGTTGAGAAGATAGCCATCGGCGGGTATGACGGTCATCCTGCTCCTGCCGATGGTGTTGTTCACGCTGTTGTTAGTAAGCGTGAAGGCGTATGGATCGTAATCTACATGGGTCACCAACATGCCATGTCCATACGTGCCTTTGTTCCATCCGCTCTTTTGGATGTTCTGTAGGATGAAGTACTCGTTAGGATTCTCTTCGTTCACAATGCGGTAGGCATTACCGTCGGGCTCATCGATGTTCCTCAGCTGGTAGGTGCCGGAGGTCTTCAGGGTATCGATCGTGAACCATTCGAAGGCCTCACGTTCCCATGCCGTATAGGCGGTAGGTGAATAGCCGTTCATCGCATATTCCCCATTGTCCATCAGACTCCACATCTCCATGCCGGGGTTCATGGCATTCTGTGCCTCCTTGATGGTGGGGTAGAAGTCGGGCATTCCCATGCAGTGGGAGAACTCATGACAGAACAGTCCGATGCCCGAGATACGCTCAAAGGGCTCATTGGGCCAGCATCCGGGATAGCCGTTCAGTTCGGCGTTCACCCCATAGCGGAAGATTCTCTTGCCGTTGACATTGGCGTAGGTTATTCCAGACTTCGGCCAGATACAGGTAGAGGCATTACCGCTGAAGCTCTCGGCATAACCGGCATAGATGACATAGACGAGATCGATGATGCCGTCGTCGTTGGCATCGTAGGGTGAGAAATCAACGCCTTGTTCGACAGCGAGTTTACACACATCGGGAATGAACAGACTCATGTCGTCAGTCCCGGCACCGTAGTAGGCAGTGGGGTTGGGTAGGGTGACAGGACCGTAGATGTCAAACTGTGGCTCGAACAGTCCTCCGCTCATGTCTTTGAAGTATCTCCTCACACTGCCGTAGTTCGCGCCGACGGTCTGGTTGCCCACGCTGTTGTCGATCTCCTCGGCATTCAGGTACTGGTCGAACACGCTCTTGGGGTCTTCGTCGATGAATTTGTCATCGGAGAACTGGGCAAGGATCACCACCACCTTCGGCTGTCCGCTATGGGGAAAGTAGGTGTGGGCACTGGCATCAATGGGTTCGCGGCGACTGGCTGCTCTCTTCTGATGGCGGGAAACATATTCCTCGAACTTAGCTCTGTCCTGCTCTTGGATGGCTTGCTGCTCCACTTCGTTGCGGTTCCCCTTCTCGTGAGCCAGCAGGGTAGTGGGGCTCAGCGATCCGTCGGCATTCACCCGGGCAACGAAAAAGTCATTGCCTTCGTGGCACAGTAAGGCACCGTCGGTGGTAAGATAGTAGTGCAACGCCTCATCACCGCGGCCCATCACCGTGAGTTGGGTGCCATCCGATTGCTTTACCACCACAGGTAACGGGTAGGCTTTGGCGGCCCTTACCTGAGAGGTAAGGAGAAGGAAGAGAAGAGCGAGGAGACCCTTTTTCATCGGACAACCGTCTTTTTCCCGTTGACGATATAGATGCCTTTAGCCAGGCCTTTGAGGGAAGAACCGATGTAACGGCCGTCGAGGGTGTAAACCTGCATGTTGTTCTTCGTCTTGTCGTTCATCGCCGATGCCGTGTTCACGTTTCTGATGGTGGTAGCGATGCCACGGTTTGCACTCTCACAGAAATACATATCCTCAACAAAAAGGATGTCGCCATCGGTTTGCTCATTGTCGTTGGTTAGAACGACAGCGGAGATATTGGAGAGGTCAACACCATGGGCTTCAGCCGTAGAGAGCTGGATGGCAATGGTTCTCCATTCACCGGCTTCCAAGTCAAACGACTGTGAATAAGAGCCGTCACCCACATCTGTCGCAGTGGCTCTTGTCTCAAACTGTGCCTTGGCATTGCCAGCCTGGACGGCACCAGACAACAGGGTGATCTTCAGTTTCATGGCCTTCAGGGCTTTCACGCAAAAACTCAGGATGTTACAATCGGAGACATCGGTAGGACCTGCGAAGTTGACTTCCTCGAAGTTCTTTACCTGATAGCCACGGGTCGGACTTTCATTATCATGTTCCCATTCGTAGGACTTGATGATCTGACCCTCTGTCGATTCGGTGGTCATTGTCAGTTCTTCGGTCCTGTTCTCCTCGCTACTGTCTTCCTCCTTCTGGGCAGGTTCAAACTGGTAGTAGAAAGAGATGATGTTGCCATTCTCCTGAATATTCAGGATCGGCTTCTCCAGCGTTGTTCCAGCCCCAATCATGGGTATGCTAAATAAGTTGTGCACATCGCTGGTGCCAGGGAAGGGATCACCCTTATGGGAGGCCAGATACTGGCTTTTGGTATAGGGCTTGTCCGTTCCTGCCTGATACGAACTGATGTATTCATTGTCTGCTGGGATGATGGTCATCCGTGACTTCCCCAGTTCGTTATTCGGGGAATGATTGCTAAGAGAAAAAGCATTGGCATCGTAATTCACGTAGGTCATCAGCAGACCGTGACCAATACATGAGGCCAGCCAGCTGTTCCATCCGTAGGCTTGAATATTCTGAATGACAACATATTCATGACCGCTTTCATCGTCGTCAGGATAAATCTTGTAGGCGGTACCACCCGTGGCATCAATATGCTTCATGGTGATCTGCTGCCCGATCCTATCGTCTTTCAGCACTTCCATCTCCTTCCATCCCATATACTCACGCTCCCAAGCGGTATAGGCCGTGGGGTAATAGCCTCCCATTAAAGAGCCACTCTGACCGTTAACGGTTATACTGACATGACCAGAATACTCGCCACCGTCCATCAGATCCCAGAACTCCATGGCGGGATTTCCAGCATTTTGGATATCTTTAATAGTGGGATAGATGTCGGGCAGTCCTAAGCAGTGTGAGAACTCATGACAGAACAGGCCGATGCCGTTGATTTGTGGTACATTGTTAAAACCAGCCTCGGTAGAGGAAGGGCTGAAGTTCAACTCCGAATGCACACCATAGCGGCATACAATTTTTCCATCGAAGGTCCCAAAATTGCTTTCTCCATCCGTAGGACCGCTCTTCGGCCAGATGGTGTCATCTCCTCCTCCGGTACTCTGTCCATAGCCCGCATAAATCACATAGACCAAATCGACATACCCGTCTTCATCTTCATCATATTTAGAGAAATCGACCCCTGCAGCCTGTGCCAAAGTACAGACTTCGGGGATGAATTTGCTCATGTTGTCGTTTTTCCCCGGGCCATAAACTGCCATGTTTTCAGAAAGATGCACGACAGCCTTCAAGTCAAACTGCGGAGTAAAGGTACCGCCACTCATGTCGGAGAAATACTTCCTTACACTTCCGTAATTTCTACTAAGGGTGGCATCAGCGGAATGGGTGGGCTTTCCTGCCGCATTCAGATACTGGTCGAAGATCTCCATGGTGGTCTGGTCATCATGCTTGAACTTCTGATCCTGGAAGTCGGCAAGGATTACCAAGGCGGTAGGACTGCCAGTGTGGGGGAAGAGGGTTGTGGTATTGTCCGTCATCTGTACTCTTCTGAGGGCTTTCCTCTTCCGATCGGCCTCTGCAGCTATAAAGAACCTGTTCTTATCCTGCTTACCAATCAGGGCGATTTCCTCTGCAGTGCGTTGTCCGGCATTGTGGGCCAGTACACCGCTCGACTTCATCTCACCCTTCTCATCGATCACGGCGATGTATAAATCTCTGCCCTCCTGATAGAGCAGTACGCCGTCGGTGGTGGCGGCATAGTTGAAATGCTCGTCACCATATAGTTGGTAAGTGAGTTGCTTACCGTCTTTCTGTGTAATGGTGAAAGGTTCCGGGTAGGCTTTGGCTCCCCAGATATGGATGGTTGTCAAAACACCGATCAGTAGTGTAATCAGTTTCTTCATTCTTCTTTACTCTACGAATTAATAATTGTTCGAATATTCCCCTTTAAAATAGTATTGTCCCTTATGCTTCGTTTGTCGTCCGAACTCGATGGCATGCACCGGACAGTGGTGATAGCAGGCGAAGCAAGTAAGACATTGTCCGTTGTGCTTCCACACGGGTATTTCCCCTTTTGAGCCTTCTATGTTATTGACAGGACACATCCCAGCACAGGTGCCGCAGCGCAGACAGCGCTCTTCTGTGACATGGAAGGGCTTGTCTCTGACAATCCATTTGATGAATGCCGCGCCCAGTACCTTACTGTTCGTGCGAGGCCAATGACCCCGATAGGTCATGCAAACGCCTTGTTCTCTCCGAGTTATCACGTCAATCACCTTCGTGAGCTGTTGCCGTGCTGTGGTGATTTTGGCGAGTTCCTTCTCAGGACGGTCAACATCCATGAAAGGCAGTCCCACAAAACTCTCGGGCATAATGAGCGAGAAAACGCTCTCAGTCCGCAGTCCGTGTTCCTTTAAGTCGCGGTTGAGATATTCCATGCTCAACCCGATATCATCGCCCGCCGTGCACAATGCCCAGCAATAGGGGCGTGCTTGTCCGGGCATCTCGATGTGCATCTTCTGGATAAACGAACGCACCAGCAGCGGTGGTCGCCATCCATGAACGGGGAAACAGAATCCGATACGCTCTTCACCTTCCACCGCATAGCGGCAGTCTCCGTGAATCTCTTCGGCGATATTGAGCAGTCGCTCCCCCGTGGCAGCAGCCAGTTCCTGGGCTGCCCATCGGGTGTTACCTGTCCCCGAGAAGTAGAAAATCATTCTTTCTGTAACGCTTTTTGAAATATTTCGATGCAAAAATACACATTATTTATATAATGACCAAAAATAATCTACCAACAACCTCAGTTTTTAAGTGAAAATAACTATTCTGCAGTAAATAATCAGGTACTGAAAACGACTTGTTTGGATCTTTTACGAACAAAATCTACAGAGATTGCAGACTGTTCTTCAAGACCCAAACAAGTCGTTTGGTTGTGATACCTGTCTCGGTTACGTTCCTTTATTTCCCTTCTTCCATCTCACCGCAGATATAGAGACGAGTCATTTCGCTCTTACCGTTGGTACGGATGGTGATGGTTTTCTTGAAGTAGCCGGGGAATTTACCCTTTCCATTGTAGGTCACATTGATGATGCCGCTCTTACCGGGCTGGATGGGCTCCTTGGTATATTCGGGAACGGTACAGCCGCAGCTGGCCACAGCCTGATTGATGATCAGAGGGGCATTGCCGGTATTGGTGAACTTGAATGTGCATTTCTGTACGGGCGAACTCTCGGGGAATGTACCCAGATCGATCGTTGTCTTGTCAAACTTGATGTCTGCTTGCTTCTGCTGCGCATTGGCGTAGGTGAAAGCGCAGAACATCATCAGTGATATGAGCAAAAACTTTTTCATGTTGTATAACTATTAATGAATGTTCTTTTTATTTCTTAGACGAAATTTGAGAGCAAAAGTAGTAAAATTAATCAATATATGCATGATACATTATTAAATATTAACGTTTGAATGACTATTTCGAGGGTTTCAACGCTTATATTTCCCGGCAACGACGAAAAAATGCTGAAACAATGATGGGTTTATCCTTGTTTTTTTGTAATTTTGCAGGAAATTTGTAATTGAAAAAATAACATGTATAGAAGTAACACATGTGGAGAGCTTCGTCTCCAAGATGCCGGTAAGGATGTGACACTGGCAGGATGGGTGCAGCGCACCCGAAAGATGGGTGGTATGACGTTCGTTGATGTGCGCGACCGCTACGGGATCACGCAGGTTGTTTTCAACGAGTCGGACAATGCCGATCTATGTGCCCAGGCCAATAAGCTGGGACGTGAATATTGTGTACAGATCAAGGGAACGGTGAGTGAACGTCAGAGCAAGAACGCGAAAATGCCCACTGGCGATATTGAGATCATCGCGAAGGAACTGGTTGTACTCAGTGAGAGCATCACACCGCCATTCACCATCGAGGATAATACCGACGGCGGTGATGACATCAGGATGAAGTACCGCTACTTAGACTTGCGCAGAAACGCTGTCCGAAAGAACCTGGAACTGCGCCACCGCATGACGATCCTGATCAGGAATTTCCTCGACTCAAAAGATTTTATTGAGGTGGAGACACCTATATTGATTGGAAGTACTCCTGAAGGAGCACGCGACTTCGTAGTGCCCTCTCGCATGAATCCCGGACAGTTCTATGCACTGCCACAGAGTCCGCAGACCTTGAAACAGCTGCTGATGGTGAGCGGCTTTGACCGTTACTTCCAGATAGCCAAATGTTTCCGCGACGAGGATCTGCGTGCCGACCGCCAGCCTGAGTTTACTCAGATCGACTGTGAGATGTCGTTCGTAGAACAAGATGATGTGATCGATCTCTTTGAGGACATGGCCCGTCATCTGTTTAAAGAGGTGAGGGGAGTGGAACTCCCGGCTAAACTGCCTCAGATGACATGGCATGAGGCCATGCGGCGCTTCGGTAGTGACAAGCCTGATCTCCGCTTCGGGATGGAGTTCGTTGAACTGATGGATGTTCTGAAAGGAACTGGCTCGTTTGCTGTGTTCGACAGTGCCGAGTATATTGGTGGTATCTGTGTGCCGGGATGTGCGGGGTACACTCGTAAGCAACTGGATCAGCTGACAGATTTCGTAAAGCGTCCACAGGTAGGTGCCAAGGGCTTGGTTTATGTGAAGTTCAATGAAGACGGTACCGTGAAATCAAGTATCGATAAGTTCTATACCCCAGAGGTGTGGGCTAAGCTGAAGGAGAAAATGGGTGCAAAGGACGGTGACCTTGTACTGATCCTCAGCGGAGACAATGCCAACAAGACCCGTGTCCAGCTTTGTACATTACGATTAGAGATGGGCGATCGACTCGGATTGCGCGACAAGAATAAGTTCGAGTGCCTGTGGATCATCGACTTCCCCTTGTTCGAGTGGAGCGATGAAGAACAACGCCTCATGGCAACACACCATCCGTTCACGATGCCGAATCCTGACGATATCCCTCTGTTGGATGAACACCCGGAGAAGGTACGCGCCAAGGCCTATGATTTCGTGTGCAACGGCATCGAAGTGGGAGGTGGATCTTTGCGTATCCATGATGGGAAACTGCAGGCAAAGATGTTCGATATCCTGGGCTTTACCCCTGAACGTGCCATGGCACAGTTCGGCTTCCTTATCAATGCCTTCAAATATGGAGCACCTCCTCATGCCGGATTGGCTTTCGGACTTGATCGCTTCGTAAGCATCATGGCTGGTCTTGATAGTATTCGCGACTGTATTGCCTTCCCCAAAAATAATAGTGGACGAGACGTGATGCTTGATGCTCCAGGGGAACTTGACCCCAAACAGCTCGATGAATTACAACTCGTAGTTGATTTACATCAAGAAAAAGGCTAATTTGTTGGATTTCAGCCATTAAGCGGTAACACCATTGTAAAAAATGATTACCTTTGCACCGTAACAAAACAATAGGATTGATTTTTAGGTTTCAACCAGTATTAAATTATTTACTAAAATGGCAGAAAAGAAAGCAACAAAGGCAGCTGCAACAACCAAGAAGGAAGCAGCTCCTAAGAAAGAGACAGTGAAGAAAGCTGCTACCAAAGCAACAAAGGCAGCACTTGTTATCAATGCTGAGAATGCAGGTTTCAAGGCTGGTGATGTGTACAACGCACTCGCAGGAGCAGAGAAAGCACTGACCGTAGCAGAGATTGCTAAGGCAGCAAAGATCAGCAATGAGGAGGTTATCCTGGGTGCAGGTTGGTTGCTCAAGGAAGGCAAAATCAAGGATGCTGAAGGTAAGATTGTTTTGGCTTAATAGACAATGAGACATAAGAGAAGGGCTGGATGCTGGTGCATACCGGCCCTTCTTTGATTATAACAGGCAAAGTTCTTGGCAACAAGTTACGACGATACAATATTAAAGGTGCTGACAGAGGCAGGGAAGGAAGGACTGAGTGTGCAGAAGATCGCACACCATGTATTCAATGCCTCGAACACGTTCTTCGAAACGGTGAGTCTCGAAGAGGTGCACCGCTATGTGCAACAGTATTTGCTTCGTAACTCCAGACACTCCGACTCCATCATTGAAAGCACGGGAACTCGAGGCATCTATCGTATCAACGAGAAATCCTCCGCCTCGCAGCAACTCATGCTGATGTTCAGTGATGAGGAGCCGCAAGCGGAGGATCCGAAACCGGTCATCGACCAGTCTTTATCTTTATTCTGATTCTTATTTGATCAGTTCAACGCTACGCTTGAGGAAGGTGTCGAGGGCGGCGCCTTTCAACATACCGTTCTGCAACAAGGCAAGGTCGATGAGCTGATGGACAATGGCATTGCCTTTGGCATAGTCGGCAATCACAGCCTTCTTCTTATCCTTCTGTTCATTGAGGACTTTCTCACTGGCTTGGAGATCGTCTTTCTCTTCCTGGGTGATCTCGTCATATTTCTTCTTGTTCTGCTCACTGCGCAAAACGTCAACACGGGCTTGCTGTCCACGGATCTCACTCTCGATGGGCTTGAGTTGCTCGCTTACCTTTGCTGTTTCATCATCGACGACTTTCTTGATCAGCGGGTGATCGCTGTTCAGAATGAGGTTATAGCTATCGGGCATCTGTCCGTAGAAACTCATTCCCTGCTGATAGCGGCTCATATCCTTCATCCTGCGCATATACTCACTCTGCGTGATGATCACAGGCTGGGCGGTCTCGCCTAATGCCTGCACCTCTACCATGAACTCTGCTTTCTCCAACTTTGGTATCTGTGAACGGAAAGCCTCTGACAAATTGTCACGTGTTCCTTCGTCAAGATCATTCTTCGGAGCATCCTCCTTCACGATAAGTCTGTCAATAATGTCGGCATCCACACGTGTGAAACGGCTCTTCTCCAATTTCTGTTCGAACATGGAAACGGTTGGGGTGTCAAGTTGTCCGTCCATCAAAAGTACACTGTATCCTTTCGCCTTGGCTGCCTCGATATAAGAATACTCCTCTTCTTTGTGATTGGCATAGAGGTAGATCAAGTTACCGTCTTTGTCGGTCTGGTTGTCCTTGATGAGGGTTTTGTATTCATCCAATGTGAAATACTTGCCGTCCACATCCTTCAGCAGACAGAAATCCTTGGCACGGTCGTAGAAGTCTTCCTGTGAGAGCATACCGTAATGGATGAAGAGTTTCAAGTCGTCCCATTTCTCCTCGTATTCCTTCCTGTTCTCCTTGAATATACTGTTCAGACGGTCAGCCACTTTCTTGGTGATATAAGTACTGATCTTCTTAACGTCACGATCGCTCTGCAGATAGCTTCGGCTCACGTTCAAGGGGATGTCAGGTGAGTCGATGACACCATGAAGGAGGGTGAGGAACTCAGGAACGATTCCTTCCACCTGGTCGGTAACGAAGACCTGATTGCAATAAAGCTGGATTTTATTACGTTGGATATCAATATTGTTCTTGATACGGGGGAAATAGAGAATTCCAGTAAGGTTGAAGGGATAATCTACATTCAGATGAATCCAGAAAAGGGGTTCGTCCATCTGCATGGGGTAGAGAGTACGGTAGAAACTCTTATAGTCTTCATCTTTCAGCGTACTGGGTGTCTTGGTCCATAACGGTTCTACGTGGTTGATGACATTGTCCTCGGACGTCTCCACCTGCTTGCCGTCCTTCCATTCCGTCTTCTTTCCAAAAGCAACAGGAACAGGCATGAATTTACAATACTTATTCAGCAACTGCTCAATCTGACCTTTCTCCAGATATTCCTTGCAGTCATCGTCGATATAAAGGATGATATCACTACCACGGTCGGCCTTTTCTGTTTCCTCAATGGTGAACTCAGGACTGCCGTCGCAACTCCATTTCACGGCTTTGGCATCTTCCTTGTAGCTCTTGGTGACAATTTCCACCTTCTTGGATACCATGAACGACGAATAGAAGCCCAGACCGAAATGTCCGATGATCGCATTGGCATTGTCTTTGTATTTGTCGAGGAAGTCGTTGACACCAGAGAAAGCGATTTGGTTGATATATTTGTCAATCTCCTCCTCGGTCATACCAATACCTCGGTCACTAATGGTCAGCGTGCCCTCTTTCTCGTTCAGTTTCACCTGTACAGTAAGATCACCTAACTCACCTTTGAAATCACCACGGTCGGCCAATGTTTTCAGCTTCTGTGTCGCATCAACGGCATTAGAAACCATCTCACGTAAAAAGATCTCATGGTCGGAATACAAGAACTTTTTGATAACGGGGAAGATATTCTCGGTTGTAACCCCAATATTACCTTTTTGCATAGTGTATAATAATGTTTATATTTCCATTTCCCTTGTTTGCAAAATCCATGCCAAAGGATAGAAAGATATTGCATTTGTTGCCAATTTGCTATAAAATCGTTTCATTTACATTTTTTATAATTATTAATCGCAGCGTGAAAAGAAATTTTCATTACCTTTGCATAACTAACGATAGATGTGACTACGGTCATGAAAGTACAAAAAGGTAAATTCGAGATCATTGCTGACTATTACATTGCTCATTATGATGACTTATTAGGGTTCGTCAAGAAGCAGTTACAGTATGCGGACGAGGCGGAAGACATTGTGCAGAATGTTTTCCTCCGTCTGTTAAGTACTGACAAGATGATTTCGCCCGTGACTCTGCCATGTCTGGCATATACCATCGCCCGAAACTTAGTGTACGACTATTGGCGTCATCATCAGTCGATTGAGGCCTACGAGCATTACCTGAAGTACGCGAGGGTAGAAGATGATCTTGATGTGGGAAGTGTCTATAGTGTGGTGGAAATCTATGAGATCATGGAACGTGGTATGGCCCGTCTCACTGACACTCAACAGATGGTTTATCGGATGAATTTTTGCGAGGGTCTTCCCGTATCTGAAATTTCCAGGACATTACGTATGAATTACAAAAGTGTGGAGCATCGGTTGGGTACAGCGAGAAAGGAAATGCGTCAATATATTGAGAAAATGTTGGCATGAGTCTGCATGCTGGCAGCAATATAGATCAAAGAGGTATTAAAATATAGCCTATTACGAATTTCGATAGGTAGGTTTTTAAGGTTAACAAGCTCCTGTTACGTAGTGATACGCAAACAGGAGCGCTTTTTTTAGTTCTCTTTGACGGCCATTACACCATCTTCTCTTAGTTCCGGGTGTAGGTAGATCGTTCGTACGAAGGTATCCTGTTCATGGATTATGGTAGTCTTGAGATATCGCAGTTCACCAAGTTCCACGTATGCCCCATAGTGGATAGGGTGTTTAAAGAGCTTATCTGTATTGGATGCATTCTGCATTTGTCTCAGTTTCTGGTCATCGAGTTTACGGGTAGAGCCTAACTTCCCGTAGCTTACTTGATAATCATTGTTTAACAGATTGGCATCGAGGAACTTCTCAATAATCCCTTCTGCCTTGTGTTGCTCACCACAGGCGGTGAGCAACACGGCAGCCAGGCATATTATAGATAACTTCTTTCTCATAACACTCATGCACAAGCAGGAATATTCTTTAGGATCTCCAACAGGTGATCCCAAACCATCTGTACTGTGGGAATGAGCAGTCGCTCATCAGGAGAGTGTACGCCGCGAAGGGTAGGACCGAAGCTCACCATGTCGAGATGGGGATATTTCTCTGAGAATAATCCACATTCCAGTCCTGCGTGGATACCCAGTACTTTGGGTTCTTTGTTGAACAGTTTCTTATAGGTCTCCACTACCAAAGAGGTGAGGGCACTGTTGGGGTTCATCTTCCAGGCAGGATAACCGTCACCCTGTACTACTTCAGCACCAGCTAACTGGAAGACGGCCTTGATGGTGGCTGCTTGGTTGTCGAGAGCACTCATCACGTTACTGCGTTGAGAGGCAACGATAATCACCACGTTGTCACGGGTCTCTACACTGGCAACATTATTCGAAGTCTCCACCATCCAAGCAAGAGCTTCGTCCTGACACATGGCGAAGACACCGTTGTCAACAGCCTGCATGGCTTGGATGAACTTGGTGCTTGTGGCGAGATCCATCACAGGTGCTGCCTCCGTACTCTCCATACTGAATTGCATTGATTTTTCTGTGACATGGTATTCTTCTTCAATCTGAGTGGCAAAGATATTCCAGTCGGCCTTGACGTTCTCCTTGACATCATGGGCTACACCGAAGATGACCGCACCGTCACGAGGTATGGCATTGTGCAGCTTCCCTCCGTTGAAACTCACAAGGCGCAGTCCGTAGCGTTCTTGTGTCTGGTAAAGGAAACGGCTTAGGATCTTGATGGCATTGCCTCGTTTCTTGTTGATGTCATCACCAGAGTGCCCACCCACTAAGCCTTTCAGAGATGCCTTGAGGAAGAAGAGCCCTGTAGGGGCCTCCTCACGCTGACAATGGAAGGTGGCTGTAGTGTTCCTGCCCCCGGCACACGATACGAAGATCTGTCCTTCATCCTCAGAATCGAGGTTGATGAGCATTTTTCCTGTCATAAATCCTGACTGCATGCCTTCTGCGCCAGTCAGACCAGTCTCTTCGTCACGGGTGAAGACACACTCTATCGGACCATGCTGAATATCGTTTGAGTCGAGGATCGCCAATTCAATGGCACATCCGATACCGTCGTCAGCACCCAACGTGGTGCCCTTGGCTGTCAGCCACTCACCATCCACATACGTCTGGATGGCATCTTTGTCAAAATCGAAATCGATATCTACCAGTTTCTCGCATACCATGTCCATGTGACTTTGCAGGATCACGGTTTCGCGTTTCTCATATCCCGGTGTCGCTCCCTTGCGGATGATTACATTGCCTGTTTCATCGACAACTGTCTCCAATCCATGACTTTTACCAAAGTCCTTCAGGTACTCAATCATTTTTTCCTCACGCTTACTGGGTCGGGGAATCTGGTTAATCTTTGCGAATTGCTCGAATACGCAAGCTGGTTTTAATTCACTTGTATTCATAGATATTTGTTCTTTTGTTGTTGAATCATTGACGGTTTATTCTTGTATTTCAAATCTTTAACGTTGTTGAAGATACTTTCGTTCGGAAAAAGCAAAATAAATTTGTTTATTCTCTCACTTATTCGTATCTTTGCACCCGATTTATTCGTAGAATGCTTTTGCAAAATTACAAAAAATGATAGAAACTCTCGTCATTACCGTGTTAATAATTGCTATAAGTATAGCTTTATTATGCATCAAACTTCTTGTCAAGAAGGATGGGGAGTTTACCTCAATGCACATTCATGACAGCGAGGCCATGCGTGAGCGGGGGATCCATTGTGTGATGGATCAAGACAGGGAAGCACGGAAAGCGAACAAAGCCTATTAGTAAGCAAATTAAAAACAATAAAACATAAAGGTAATATGAAGAAGACATTAGTATTTGCCATCACCGCAGCTTGTGTGCTGGCATCATGCAACAATCAAGCTCCTAAAATGGACGAAAAGACTCAGACTGCTGAGAGCGCACCTTCTGAAATGAAGATTGCATATGTTGAGGTTGACTCGATCATGTCGCAGTATAAGTTCTGCAAGGAGTACACCAAGATCCTGGAGAAGAAAAGTCAGAATATCCAGAACACCATCAACCAGAAAGGCCAGAGCCTTCAGGCTGCTGCAGTGAAGTTCCAACAGGATATTCAGAACAACAAATATACACAGCAGCAGGCTGAAGCAGTGAATGCCGGCTTACAGAAGCAGCAGGCTGACCTCCAAGCTCTGCAGCAGCGTCTGGGTAATGAGTTCCAGGCTGAGACGGATAAGTTCAACACCGCTTTGCGTGACAGCATCCAGCATTTCTTAGCCAGCTACAATGCTAATAAGAAGTATGCTCTGATCATCTCCAAGGCTGGTGATAACATTCTGTATGCTGACAAAGCTTATGATATCACCGCTGATGTTATCAATGGTCTGAACAAGGCTTATAAGAGCAAGGCTGTTGCTGAAGAGAAAAAAGAGGCAAAGAAATAAGTTTACCTATAATAATATAATAAGGTGTAATGTGCATGCATTACACCTTATTTTCACTCCATACCTATGAGACGGAAAGAGCGATACGCTTTTGTACTGGATTATTATCGTCAACGCATGCCCCATGTCAGTACCGAACTAAAGTTCGGAAGTGTGTTCCAGTTGTTGGTAGCTACTCTGCTCAGTGCGCAGTGTACCGACAAGCGCATCAACAGTGTTACTCCGGAGCTGTTCCGCCATTACCCTGATGCGAATAGCATGGCTATGGCGGAGCCAGAGGTAATCTACGAATATGTGAAGAGTGTGAGCTACCCTCATTCGAAGTCAAAGCACCTTGTGGAAATGGCAAGGATGCTCGTCAGTGACTTCCATGGTGAGGTTCCTCAGGAGATGAGTGATCTGGTAAAGTTACCTGGCGTAGGACGGAAAACGGCCAATGTGATACAGGCCGTGGGATTTGGCCGCAGTGCCATTGCTGTTGACACCCATGTGTATCGGGTCAGTCATCGGTTAGGACTTGTTCCTACAACGGCCAATACACCAGCGAAGGTGGAAATGACACTCAGAAAGAATATCTCCGAGGACGACCGTGCCGATGCTCATCACTGGCTCTTACTTCATGGCCGTTACATTTGTCAGAGTCGGCAGCCCCATTGTGAACAATGTCCTTTTGACTTTTTCTGTCCTAAGAACCTTGAACATTCAAAACTGTAAACCCCATACATTCTATTATGCAAGCACAAAGAATCCTTGACTATCTCCGTGAGATAGCGGTCAATAATAATCGTGAGTGGTATTATGAACACAAAGATGAATATGATGCGATACGAAAAGACTTTAACTCAGGAATAGCCAAGGCAATAGGACAAATTGCCGACTTTGATCCGAGTATCGCACATTTAACCGTAAAAGACTGTACTTACCGCTTTAACCGTGACACCCGTTTCTCGCCAGACAAGTCACCTTACAAGCGACATTTGGGAGCCTATATCTCTGCCCGTGGAAAGAAATCCCTTCATGGTGGCTATTATATACACTTGGAGCCGGGGCATTGTATGCTGGCCGTCGGCACCTATTGGCTACCAACGAATATCCTTACCTCCTGCCGTCATGAGATAATGGCGAATATCGATGCATGGAGAGCGATCGTGGAAAATAAGAAGTTTCTGAGTTTCTTTGGAAGACCCGGAGAAGGTTCCACGGGTCATGAGGGTGGGGAATACGAAATGTCTTCTCCCAAAGGCTTTGGTATCATGCACCTGAAAACCGCGCCCAGCGGCTTCCCCCGTGATTATGAGTTCATAGAGTACCTACGGATGAAAGACTACTGTTGTTGGAAGTGCGTTCCCGATACCTTCTTTGAAGGCGACCGCTGGCTTGGTGAGATGGCAAAAGTGTTCAAGGTGGGGAAACCCATGATGGATTTCATCAACAATGTTGTTGATGATTATGAGTAATCCCCAGTCTTGTGATTAATGGGTAGCCTCCCACCATCCGGTTTTTGTCTTGTGATTGACTGCACACCAGCTTTCTGTGGGATCAGAGATGGTGATTCCTGAGAACGTATTGATAGGAATGAATCGTTTCTCCCTTGGAGAGGGCTGAGAAAAGAACATCTCTGTACACCGTTTGTAAGGAACGAGTTTGGACATCTGTGTCTCGAACGTCCGATAGAGTGTCTCGTCCTTACAGAGATGCTTAACATAATCACCCATGTCATAGAAGATGGTGGGAGAATAGCCGTCAAGAATTTGAATGTCATCCAGGTCGTCCTCAAACGAGAACTGGCTGTTGATCTGTTTCATGATCCTTACGGTCTCGTCAACCTCACTGATCTTTGTCACGCCGATCGTGCCATAGTTCCTCAGATTTCCATTGTCGTCCACGTAGTCTTTGTAGAAGTCATAGAACCCTTCCACTATTCCGTTGTAGTTTTTATCGAGCAGCGATGAACCTATCGTAGCGTAGGGCATTCCGGCTAACATCACCTCACTGGTAGATGCGATGAGGTAATCGGTCACTTCTTTCAACTCATAGGCCACCTCAATGTTCGACATATAGCAATCGTCGAACAAGATGTAATCAGTCTTTCCGAAAGAATTCTTAACGGCGGTTGCCAGGGTGGAGATGTCCGTTTGGTAGGTCTCCATGCCGGGGTTTCCAAACCACCGGGTCTCCCATTCGAAATCATCTTCATTGTTATGTGTCCCCCTGGCCATAAACGTTGTCTGCTTGGCATACACCTCCTGTCCTGCGGGAATCCATCCACAGGCATGGCTCCCAATAACCAACGCGTAGGATTTTGCTGGTGCTTCCTCTTTCACATCATTGAAGAAAGAAGTGATTCCTGCCACTGAAGAGTAGCTGGCTCCGCTGAGGTTCGTGTAGGTTTTGAGCGTATCGTTCACACAGGCCCCCTTCTGATATTTGAGATCTATCAGATAGGCTCGGTTTTCATTAGCGGCTATCAGCACCATGACTTTTTTGCTACCCAGTCCTCTCCTATATTCAATGGCCGTTTTCATGCCACTGATATTCTTCAGAAAATACGAGTAAATATTATCGCTCGAACTGGATTTTGACCAAGGCAAATACATCAGCACGGTCATCTCCGACTCAACGACTGGTTCTGGCTCATCATGTTTTTTATGGCATGACACCAAGGTCAACACGGCAAGGAGCAGCAGGAATACTTTCTTCATATTGTAACCTTTAGAGTTTTTTGCGGAGTTCAGCAATGCTTTCCTGAAGGGCTGCAATCTTTTCTTCAGAGTCGCTTTGTTTTTTGCGCTCCAAGGCAACGACGGCCTCAGGTGCATTAGCCACAAACTTCTCGTTGGCCAGTTTCTTCTTCACTCCCATCAGGAATCCTTCTAAGTGCTTCAACTGGATCTCTGCCTTTTCCAACTCAGCAGCAACATCGATCATATCGCCCAAGGGAACAGCAAATTCATCGGTGCCTACCATAAAGGCACTGGCATCGGCACTCTTCTCGTTCACCACCTGGATATTCTTCAGATTTGCCATCTTGGAAATCACTTCGTTGAAGGTCTCAAAGTGGTTGGCGTTCAACACCAACAGTTCCAACTGTTCCTTCGGGGCAATATTTTTCTGACTACGTACCATACGGACACCAGAAACGATTTGTTTCACCTGTTCGATCTCCTCTGTTAAGTGTATCTCCTCAGCAGTGGGTGCACTGATCTTCAGACAGTCGCGCATGATGCTCTCACCGTCCTTGCGGTCGTAGAGGTGCTGCCACAGTTCTTCAGTGATGAAAGGCATGAAGGGATGGAGCATTTTCAACAGGTCGTTGAAGAATCCGAGGGTGGCCTCGTAGGTTTGTTTGTCAATAGGCTGGGCCTCTCCGTTGATGTAGGCAGGCTTCACCATTTCCAAATACCAGCTGGAGAATTCATCCCAGAACAGCTTATACACTGCCATGAGTGCCTCTGATATACGGTATTTTGAGAAAAGGTCATCGATCTCAGCATTCACAATCTTCATCTTGGCGGCAAACCAAGAGGTGGCTATCTGACAAGCCTTGGGCTGCTCGATGTCAGCGGTGTTCCAACCTTTCACCAGTCGGAAGGCGTTCCATATCTTGTTGTTGAAGTTCCTACCTTGCTCGCACAGACTTTCATCGAAGAGAATGTCATTTCCTGCGGGGGCAGAGAGCATCATTCCCATACGCACACCATCAGCACCGAATTTCTCAATCAGTTCGATGGGGTCGGGGGAGTTCCCAAGCGACTTAGACATCTTTCTTCCTAACTTGTCGCGAACGATACCGGTGAAATACACGTTCTTGAAAGGCATATTCCCCACATACTCATAGCCTGCCATAATCATACGGGCCACCCAGAAGAAGATGATGTCCGGACCTGTAACCAAGTCACTGGTGGGGTAGTAGTAGTTGATCTCTTCATTGTTGGGGTTGTTGATGCCGTCGAAGAGACTGATCGGCCACAGCCAGCTGGAGAACCAGGTGTCGAGGGCATCCTCATCCTGGTGCAAATCTGCATCCGTAATTGCCGGGTTTTTCTGCTGAGCCAGTTCAAGAGCTTTCTCACGTGTTTCGGCAACTACGAAGTCGCCTTCTTCATTATAATAGTAGGCTGGTATGCGGTGTCCCCACCACAGCTGTCGGCTGATACACCAATCTTGAATATTCTCCAACCAATTCTTATAGGTGTTCTTGTATTTGGCAGGATAGAATTTCAGTTCATCATTCATCACGGGCGGCAGGGCGATGTCGGCAAAATGACGCATCTTCAAGAACCACTGAAGTGAGAGGCGGGGTTCTATGGCGGTGTCGGGGTTACGCTCAGAGTAGCCCACCTTGTTCACGTAATCTTCCACCTTCTCCATCAAGCCGGCCTCCTGCAGGTCTTTGGCAATCTGCTTACGGCAGTCCATGCGGTCCATGCCCACGTAGATTGGGCTCTGTTCAGAGATGGTTCCGTCGGCATTGAAAATATCAATGGTCTCCAGGTTGTGCGTCTTACCCAACATATAGTCATTCGTATCGTGGGCCGGTGTCACCTTCAAACAGCCCGTACCGAACTCGATATCCACGTAGCGGTCTTCGATGACGGGAATCACGCGGTTCACCAGCGGCACAATCACCTGATGACCTTTCAGCCATTGGTTCTTCGGATCCTTGGGGTTGATACACATGGCGGTATCGCCCATGATGGTCTCAGGACGTGTGGTGGCCACCACGGCGTAGTAGCCCTTTTCATCCTTGTGGATGATATTGCCTTGCTCTTCTAATGCTGCCTGATTGTCCAGTTCAGTGAGGTCAGCAACATAGTATTTCAGATGGAACAGATGACTTTGTTCTTCTTTATAGACCACCTCCTCAGTGGAAAGGGCAGTGAGGGCTTTCGGATCCCAGTTCACCATGCGCATGCCGCGGTAGATCAGTCCTTTGTTATACAGGTCAACAAACACTTTGATCACGCTTTCTGAGCGTTTCTCATCCATGGTGAAAGCAGTACGGTCCCAGTCACAGCTGGCACCTAAGCGGCGCAACTGTTTTAGGATGATGCCCCCGTGCTCGTGGGTCCAGTCCCAAGCATGTTCCAGGAACTGGTCGCGGGTGAGATCGTGCTTCTTAATGCCCTGCTCGGCAAGTTTCTTCACGACCTTAGCTTCCGTGGCGATAGAGGCATGGTCGGTACCGGGCACCCAGCAGGCATTCTTACCTTCCATTCGTGCACGGCGCACCAAAATATCCTGAATCGTGTTGTTCAGCATGTGACCCATGTGAAGAACTCCCGTAACGTTTGGCGGTGGGATCACGATGGTATAAGGCTCACGGCCATCGGGTTTCGAACTGAACAGCTTATTGTCAAGCCAGTACTGGTACCATTTCGACTCCACTTCCCGTGGATCGTATTTGCTTGCTAATTCCATTGTTATCTCGTATGTTTATTTATCATTGAATATCTTTTCCTATACCATATAGACGAATCGACAGAAAGTGACTTGCCTAAGACTTGAGCAAGAGTCTTGCACACTTTGTGCAAACGTTCTGCACACTTTGTGCAAAGGGTCTGCACAACTTGTGCAAAGGGTCTGCACACTTTATGCATAACAATGTCTCATCCGCTGCAATTTGTCATTATCTTTTCTGTTCTTGAATACAGATTCTGTGTTTATGGAAAACAACGGTGCAAAGTTACGAAGAAAAGATGAGATGGCAAAGCGAATTGGAAAGTTTATCGTTGATCATTATGAACAAATGTTATAATCATCAACTTTCAGCAAACAGACCATTCCATGGATAGCTTCCTGGCTTGAGGATGATGGAGACATGCCGTGATTCCCCGTTTTCCTCATGGAGATATGACAGTTGAACAATACCTGGGGAAATCTCACGTGTTACTTGAAAATGATCCCACTGTAATGTCTTGAATACAGCGAATGCGGTGGCTCCACCTTCGATGATGAGTCGTTGGGGACATCTTTCTTTGATCATCATCCCCGCTGTCTCTGCTAACAATTGTTTCAGACGATCCGAATAGTTCTTGTTGATCTCATCGGGATGACCGACAGTAAGGATGAGAGATGGGTTCTCTCGATACACTTTCAGCACTTGCTGTTGCCATGAATGAGCAGATCCCCCATGGAATACTTGGGGCGGTATGGCCAAGCTGGGGATATTCATCCGCAGGGGCTTACTCTGTGTACTCCCACAAATGAACAATGTGGAATACGACATGCGCTTTAGCATTGAATTGAAGCAATCTGCTCCTCCTGCTAAGAGCGTGTCTTCCTGCGCTTTAGATAACTGTATCTCAATCTCTTGTTTATCCTGGGCATCGGCAATGTTGATACCGTCAACGATGCCTCCTTCAATGGGTAGGGTACGGCCACCGCCTAAAAGCTTACAGGTGTCAGAAGAGTGTGCGGGAAACTCCGGGTCATCCCGAAAAGGTGTTTCTGACAGGGGAGTGCCGTGGATGGAGTAGATGCCCTGATGGACTATTCTACCTTTTGAGGGATTCTGTGCGATGAGCAGCGACTTTCTCATGCCAAGGGCATCCATGAGCGCCTGTAGCTCTGCTATGATATGACCGCGCATCACTGAATCGGTTTTCTTGAAGAATGTCACTTCCCCTCCTTGATGGATGCCGGCGATCCGATGCATCAAGGAAATGGCTTCATCCCGTGACCCAGAACGGGTGTCAGTGGCATAGACGAGCACATCGTCTTTAGACGCATGATCGTCAGGAAAGCACGGGCTGTTACAGGCAGACTCTTCCAAAGAAAGCAGTCTTACCTGTAAACCGTGCCTGTGAACCACACCGGCAATCTCGGCAGCTCCTGTCATGTCATCAGCAATGACTATGATCATACTGTATTCCTATGATGGATTGTTTTTCCTGTTGATGGCCATCTTCGTGGCATAATCGATGGCAAGGAGGATCCCCTCGGCACTGGCAATACCTTTCCCAGCCACATCGAAGGCTGTTCCATGATCCACGCTGACACGGATGATAGGCAGTCCGAGGGTGATGTTCACCCCTTTTGAGGCCTCCATGCGCCCCGTCTTCTTGTCCCACTGGAACCCTACTACTTTGAAGGGGATATGTCCTTGATCGTGATACATAGCGACCACTCCGTCGAATTGTCCACAGCGTGCCTTGGCGAAGAGGGAATCGGGCGGAACCGGTCCATCCACATAGAAACCTCTGTCGCGCAGTTCTTTCACGGCGGGAGCGATCTCTTTCTCCTCTTCCCAGCCGAACAGTCCTCCGTCGCTGGCATGCGGGTTTAATCCGGCGATGCCGATATGAGGCTTGTCGATGCCGAACTGATGACAGGCATCATCTATCAATTCCGTCACCTCGATGATGCGATCTTTTTTCACACGGTCGCAGGCCACACGTAATGGCACATGTGTGGAGACATGGATCACCCGCAGGAACTCATCCGCGAGAAGCATGGCGTATTTCTTCGTATGGGTGAAATGGGCATAGATCTCCGTATGACCGTCGAAGTGGTGCCCTCCCTTGTGCAGGGCTTCTTTATTCAGTGGTGCTGTCACCGTGCCATCAACCTCGTTGGCCATAGCCAGTTCGATGGCTTTTGTCACCGAGAGGAAGGCAGCATGACCGCACTGAGGTTGCACGATCCCAGGTTGGAAAGTACTCATGTCGATACATGCCAGATCATAGACATCAAGGGTGCCGAAGGAGAAGAGGGCATCCTGTACTTTTTGAATAGGATGAACGGTAAGTTTGCTGCCCATTTGCTCAACGGCCCATTGCATCACTTTCGCGTCGCCCGTGATGATCGGACGGCATTGCTCATAAGTCTGTTGACGGCTCAATGCCTTCACGATGATCTCCGGACCGATGCCTGCGGGATCACCCATGGTAATCGCTAAGATTGGTTTCATGATGATACTTTTTGATTCTTTTGTTGTCTACGCTCCTCTAAATATCCGTAAACGGTGAGCTCCTTGTCTGCTAAAGGAGTCTTGAACATCAGACTGGCCAGGTAGCCCACGATGAGTACAATGAGGTGACTATATACGCCTAACATATATTTATGATGGGTGAAGTTCCAACTGCCTAAGTCGAGGAGCAGCTCTTTCTCACCACCGCCCGTCTCAAACTTACTCGAGGTGAGCACGGCATAGGCGGTGAAGAGGATGGCGGCAGCAATGCCGATATACAGTCCCTGCCAGTTGGCTCGACGAGAGAACAGTCCTAACAGGAAGATACCCACGATACCGGCTGATACAATGGCATATAACCCGAATAGAGTTCCTAAGACACCTTCACCTCCCCAGGCTACATAGATCAGGGCGATGATGATACTCAGGATACCGATCACCAATACCGACCATCTGCCCACTTTCAGTTTCTGTGCATCAGTAGCATTCTTTTTTAAGCGTCCGTAATAGTCTTCTACAACAATGGCCGAGATGCAGTTCACATCACTGTCGATGGACGAGATGGCTCCTGCCACCAGGGCGGCGATGATCAGTCCGGTGATTCCCACTGGCAGCTCGGTGGCTATGAAGAAGGGGAACACCTCATCACTCTTGATGCCTTCGGGAAGGACGCCCGGGTTCACATGATAATAGACAAACAGGCAGGTACCCACGAACATGAACAGTGCCCAGGCGGGAACGCTCATCAGCACACCCATGTAGCTGGCTTTCTTCGCACTCTTCTCATCCTTCGCGGCGAGATATCGTTGTACGATGCTCTGATCGGTGCCATACTTCTGTACGGCATAGAAGATACCGTTGAGAACCATCACGATGAAGGTGAGTTGTGTGAGATCCCATGCATAGGGTCCCACGTCGATCTTGTTGTATTCCTTGGCAACACTGAACACCGCTGCAGCCCCACCGTCGGTGAGATAGAACAGCATTCCCACGGTGAGCACACCACCGAGGATCAGCAGGAATCCCTGCACCACATCCATCCAGATGATGGCCTCCATGCCACCCAGATAGGTGAGGATGATCACCACCATACCGATAATGATAATGATATAGGTGATGTCCATGCCTGTGAAGGCGGCCATGGCGATGCCCATCAGGTAAAGGATCGTGCCCATCTTCGAGAAATGCTCAAGGACGAATGCCAGCGAACTGTACAACCGTGCGAAGGCACCGAAGCGGCGCTCGAAATATTCGTAGGTGCTGAGGCGGATCACACGACGGAACAGGGGAACGATGAACCAGATCATTCCTATCAAGACGATCGGCACCATCAATCCCTGTACTAACAGAATCCAGTTACCGGCATAGGCGGCACCAGGATAGGCGAGGAAGGTGACACTACTGATGATGGTGGCGAACATCGACATACCTACGGCCCAGGCGGGCACATTGCCATTGGCGGCGTAATAGCTCTCAGTGGAGTTCTGTTTCCTGGAGAAATACACACCGACGCCCACTGCCGCGATGAGCGACAGGATGACGATGAGCATGTCGATCCAATGGATGCTGCTGTGTATCATGTGATTCGGTGTTTAGGTTAAATGATCATGTTAACAGAGGTAGGGCTTGATGGCCTGACGGATCTCCTCGGCTTTCTCTTCAGGCAGACGGGTGAGTGGCGGAAGCATGTATTCCTCGCAAAGCCCGCAGAGTTTCATGATGACTTTCAAGCCGGCAAGGGATTCTCCGAGAGTCAGTCCCTCGGTGTTCACCTTTCCGATCTCGATCGTCTTTTGCTGCAGCTCGTTGGCTTTTTCCTCATCTCCGGCAATGCCGGCGAGATAGAGCTGCTGATAGGCTTCCGGAAGGAAATTGCCTATGCTGGGCACGATGCCATCGGCACCGTTCTTTAGGGCCACAGCCGAGTTGGCAGCACATCCGCAGAAATAGGAGAAGTCATCTCTTTCGGCAAAGAGTTTCAGTGCCTCTTCTAACCGTGGAACATTGTTCTCGGAGTCTTTTAGTCCTACGATATTGGGATGCTCACTGAGTCGTTCAATGATATCGAGCGGAATACTCATGTGTGTGGTGATGGTGATATTGTACAGCATCAGTGGAACGGTCAGTGCATCTGCCAACGAAATATAATACTGATACATCTGTTCGGGTGTCAGCGCATAGTAGCTGGGCAGGGTAGCGGCAATCACGTCAGCCCCTGCAGCGATGAAACGCCGGGCAGCCTCTAACTGCTCACTTACGCAGTTTCCTGCCAGTCCGGTGTAGATTGTAACCCTGTCACCTCCGGCTTTCTTGGCAGCGGCAATCATAGCCACACCCTGTTCGGTGCTGACAGAATTGCCCTCACCAGTTGTCCCCATAATCAATGGGGATACCTGATGTCTGGCGAAGTTCTCTACAATGCGTTCTACAGCCTCCGTGTCTATGGATCCATTTTCTCTAAGTGGTGTAACCATGGGTACAACAACGCCATGGTATCTCTTTTCCCTTTTCATTTTTCTGATTTGTTGAAGATTATTTTCAGAATAACGGGAAAACCTCTTTTTTGTAACCTTCGAGATCGTTGAAACCTTAATCTTCGGTATAGAACTCGATGAGACGGGTGAGGGCGCGAAGGCAAACCTGACAGAATTCAGGATTCTGATTGGTTCGCATCCGACAGTCCTGCATGCCGCGATAGACACCGTTAAGACTGTATCCTGCTCCTTCATATACACCCACCTTCTTCTCGTTCTTCTTAGTAGCAGGTGTGGGAACGGGAGTCTTTTTGTCGATCATATCCTCCCATTTCCCATGGAAATCTTTCAGTGTGGTGAGGTTGGGCTCCCAAGGTTCAACGTCGTGCGGATACATCGGGATGGCCTCGTTCTCGTAGGCATACTCATCACCTAATCCTGCGAAGCTATGTCCAAACTCATGCACCACCACCGGACGGAACTGCTCATGGTGTGTCATCGACAGGTTATACGAGTTCAGAATGCCGCCTCCTCCATATTTATCCGTGTTTACCAAAACGATGATGTGCTCGTAGGGCGTTCCTGCAAGCCAGTCGTGTAACTCCTTTAGGTTCAGTGTTGTTAGATACCTGTCGCTATAGAAGGTGTCGAAATGGGAGTGCAGGGCGGTGTTCTTCCAGATCCCTTCGGCGGGTTCACTGGTTCCGCTCTCTTTCGATGGGGCTTTCACGGCAGTGATCTGGAAGCGGTTTCTCATGCTCTTGAAGGGTTCATGGGCAAAGAGTGCGTCCATGGCGGCATGGGCATCTTCAAGGAAGGTTGGCATTTCTTGTTCCTGATAGCCCTCGGCGATGTAGGCGATATGGATGCATCGGTTGGTGTCGGCTGCCTGTTGCAGTGTTTCATAGGGTGTGATATGGCGTTCACCGATATGACGGATGAGGATGTCGGTCGGTACCACCTGATGGGTGAGGGTTGTCATCACTTCACGCCGGTTATTCATCAGGTTCACGGTGATATCGGCGGTGTCTTTCGGCATCGGCACGAGGAACACGTTCTCGAATGATTTCCTGATCTGTTTGGCCTCGTCATAGCTTAGCCATTCCTGGAAGAGGGTGGAGAACGAGTTTTTATAGATTACTTGTTGGGTGCGGTGGTCACGAACGATGATCTGTCCGTTTCCTTCCACAGGGACCTCCGCCAGGTGGTGTCGTTTCCCGTACCATCGGGGGATGACGTTCAGCTTATCCACATAGATGTCCTGTTGGGTGACATCACCCGAGAAGGTGTAATCTATACGCAGGGTCTTGTCTTCAAAATACTGGTCAAAGGCCACTGCCTGCACCGTTTGGTTGGCCTGTGCCCACATCATTAGGGGAGCGAATAGCATCGCAATACCCATCTTTCTTCTCATCATTTGTCTCTTTTGTTCCTATGGTTGTTGATTGAGTTGAATGAACACGTTGAATCCTGCACCTCATGACCTTCCAGTTCCTTCACCAATCCTTGGATATAGTCGCGGTCCCAGTCTTTCTGGTGATAGTGCTGTCCGTCGAAAGAGAGGATGTCGATGTCCATCTCCACCTGGTTGTGTTTCCTTTTGGCAGGGGTATTACCGCATACAGTCTCCATGTGTTTCAGGTGGTTCCTCACATGGGTGTAGTCGAGTGGGGTGGTGAAGGCTGCCACGCAGTTCAGGAAATCGGGACTGTCGATGCCCACGGCCTGTGTCTGGATCACTGAAGAGAAGAGGATGTTGTCTCCAAAAACTTCAGTGAGCAGGTCTTTCACCTGTTCCATGTGGGCAGGTGCCAGGTGATTAGAACCGATAGATATCAACACATTCCGTTGCATGGCTTATTTTCTTTGAACGTTGATCAATACGGGGGTCTCCAGTTCGCGCTTCCACATCTGCAGATAAGCATACCATGTCTCTGCTGAATGGAAACCGAAGTCTTCGTTGTCACTGCCGAACACAATGTCGTATTTCAGTTGGTTGTCGGCAGTCGCCACCACATAGCCGTAGTTATCTTTATTGGCTGGCAGTTCATCCACCACATACTGTTGCGGGATGCGGATGCCCAAGCCAACGGTCTCGCGTTTGTGCCCGGCACTGTCCTTTTCCGATACGGGCCAGTCTGTACCCCAGCAACCTCGCAGTCCTTTCTGGTCGGAATACTCGGTGGAGTTCTTCACGTTGATAATCCCGGTAGCAAACTGATAACCGGTGGCAGGACGGTCGAAAGAGACCTCCACGGCACAGTCACGGTGACCGGCATATAATATATATAAGGTGGTCATGGTGATGGGCTGCATCCCCGGCTGGGGTGTCCATCCCTCATCTTTCACCTCCACAATGGTACGTAGTGGTCCACGTGCAATGAGCCGCTGACTGCGGTGTGCCACATCTTCCAGCATCGTAGGTTTCTTCCCATCCCATCCGCGGAGGGCTCCTACGCCGAAGGTACTGCCCACCCATAGCACGTCATCGCCATAGCCTTTGGCTTTCTGCTCGGCGTCGGGATAGAACTGGGTGTCTTTCAACTCCAGTCCCTCGTGGTATTTTCCGTAGATATCAACAGTCTGCCGATGGTCGAAATAGATGCGGTATCCCACCTTCTTACTCTCGAAGGCCGCCCCGTGGTGGTGAATCATCCAGTAGGCATTCACACCGTTCTCCACGGTGAGATGTGAGATATAGAGGTCCTGTTTGTTACTTTCCTTGATTTTCTTGTTGCTGAGCATCATCTCCACGTACACCTCCGCGGGATATTCACGTGGCTTACCCTCGTCTGCCAGACGGATGTCGAAGGTTTGCTTCTCTTTCTTCTTCAAGTCGGTGAGGAAACAGAGCTCGTCGAACCGTCCGTCGTGGTTGAGGTCGTCCAACTGACAAGGAATCTCTTGTCCGTTGCGCGTCACCAAGGCTGTGGCTACGGATACCGGCAGGTCGCGCAAGCTGATCACTACAGGAACGTCACTGCGGTCGCTTTTTAAGGGATTGCTCACGGTTACTTGCATTTCCTGCGTTGGATGAGTCTGGGCTGCCATCGGTGAGCACATGGCAGCGAGGAGTAGGGTAGTCAGTAATTTGTTCATATTCCTTTTGATGGTTTCAATTCATACACAAAATTAGTGCTTTTGACTTTCTAATTTAAATTTTTTAGCAGAAAATTTGCATTATAAAATATTTTTTAGTACTTTTGTGCCGTTATTTTAGCTTTTTTGACTTACGGTGAGGAAAACTTACGTCCTGTTCATGATGCTATTGGTGATCTGTTCGGCCTGCGAGTGGAAATTGAAGCCGAACGAAGAAGACGTGCTGCAACAGCGCGTCGAGATTCAGCGTTATGACCGTTTGCAGAGCATGTACCTCACCACCGCCGACTTTGCTGCGCTTCAGCAAATGGAGACCAACTATCCCATGGAGACCCGAGCCCTGATTGAGAACGTGCTGATGTTGGGTGCGATTGATTCGCCTGATATCAACAAAAAGTTCTTGGCTTTCTATCAGGACACCACCTTGCAGGTCATACTCAGTGATGCCGAAGCTCAGTATGCCAATATGGACGATCTGAACAAACAGTTAGATGAGGCTGTGGCACGACTGAAGAATGATGTGCCTGGCATTCCTATTCCTCGTTTCTATGCACAGATAGGAGCTTTGGGACAGAGCATTGTGGTGGGAGATGAGAGTGTGGGTATCTCGCTTGACAAATACTTGGGTGCCGACTATCCCCTTTACGAGAAATACTATCCTGAGCAGACACGCTCCACCATGGACCGTCAGCATATCGTTCCTGATTGTCTCAGCTTCTATCTATTGAGTCTCTATCCCTTGAAAGATTTTGAGATCCGTACGCAGGAAGACCGCGATCTTCACATGGGAAAGGTGATGTGGGTGTGTAACCGCTGTATCGGGAAACCGTTCTTCAAGACACCTTTTGTCAAGGCCATCGACCGTTTCATGACGAATAACCCCGGCATCACCGTGGAGGCATTGCTGAAGATGACCGATTATTCTCAGATGCACTGATTCATTTCTGTACCTTTTTCGGGTAGCAAATCAGTTCTTTCTTTCGAGAACAAATCCCCCTGACAGATTCCTTTTTCTTCCAAGTACTGGTTCAGTCGATGGGTGAACTGATAATTCTTGAGCCCCCATTGTGGCGCAATCAGCTTGTCTGCCGGACTCTGTGATACGAAACGTTCCAGAATCATTTCCGGTGGAAGATAACGGATGTAATGGGCAATCAGTTGGATATATTCGTCAACAGTGTAGATCCTGAAGGGATGATCCTGGTAGGTCTTGGCTAACTGCGTGCCTCGTATCACCTGCATTTGGTGGATCTTGACAATATCCGGATGGAGGGCTGCGATGATGGGAGCCTGCCGCAGACTCTCTGCTTCGTCCTCACCGGGGAGTCCTAAGATGAGATGGATGCCCGTGGTGATCCCCCGAGCCCGTGTTTTCCTCACGCTGTCGGCGGCACAGGCGAAGTCGTGTCCTCGATGGATACGTTTCAGTGTCTCATCGCTGGCACTCTCCACCCCATATTCCACGATGAGGAACGTCTGCTGGTTCAGCTCTTCCAAGTAGTCGAGTAAGTCATCCGAAACGCAGTCGGGACGAGTGCCGATGACAATGCCCACCACATCCTCTGTCTGCAAAGCCTCCTCATACAGTTGTCTCAAACGGCCTGTCGGTGCATAGGTGTTGGTGAATGCCTGGAAATAGGCCAGGTATTTCATGTCGGGATATTTGTGGGCGAAGAAACGTTTGCCGTCGGCGAGCTGCTCGGCAACACGCTTCCTCGGGTCGCAATACACGGGGTTGAACGTTCGGTTGTCGCAATACACACAGCCGCCGGTGCCGATCCTTCCGTCACGATTCGGGCAGCTGAACCCTGCATCCACAGAAATCTTCTGCACCCGGAAAGGGAACTGTCCTCTGAGCCAGGAGCCGAAATCCCGATAATAATCACCCATTGCGCTGTCTCACTGCTTCAAATAAGAGGATGGCCGCCGATACCGAAACGTTCAGGGAATCAAGTTCTCCGAGCATAGGGATGCGGATATGGGCATCGGCTGCCTCTCTCCATTGATGGGAAAGACCTGTCGATTCCGTTCCCATCACAATGGCCGTGGCCCCTTGCATATCAGTATCATAGTAGAGATGAGAATCTTGCAGCTGTGCGGTGAGGATGCGGATATGATGCTCCTTCAGGAACCTGATACACTCTGCGGAGCTGCAGGCCACACAGGGCACGGTGAAGACAGCCCCTAACGAGGCACGGATCAGGTTGGGGTTGTAGAGATCGGTGAGGGGATCGCAGATGATCACGGCATCTGCCTGTGCGGCATCGGCACTGCGTAGGATGGCTCCTACGTTCCCAGGCTTCTCCACACTTTCCAGGACCATCAGCAGGGGATGGCTGCTCAGGGGAATGTCCTGAAGGGTGAGCATCCTGCTCCTCACTACCGCCACCACCCCTTCCGTACTTCCTCGGTAGGCAATCTTCTCATATACTTCGGCTGTCACCCGGTAGCATTGCCCCTGCCACGAATCCCAGTCGCTGTTACCGACTGTCACAAACAATGTCTCTACCGTGAAGCCCGCATCCATGCAATGCTGCACCTCGCGTTTTCCTTCGACCACGAACAATCCCGTCTGTCGGCGCAGTGCCGACTTCTGTTGTAAGTTCAGCAACTGCTTGATCTTCGGATTCTGCATGCTCGACAGATATTCTTCCTTTTCAGAATGTCCTTTTATCATCATACTTGTTTCTTTCCTTTAGTAGTAGGAGGCGACGTGTCTTACGCCGCCTCCTACATGGAATCAGTTTCTTCGGGGCAAAGATACGAAAAAAACGTGAAACCTACGCTCGTTATCTGGAAAAATATAGGGAAGGTTTACAAAATTCGTATTCTTAATTATTGTATGGGGAAGGTGCGAGGTCCCTGAACGATAAACTAAGTAATAATCCGAAAGCAGGATGGAACTTCGATGCTGAATAATCTTGACGAATTAACTTCGTTTAACGCAAATGTGGGGCACGGGGAGAACCAACCGTCCTCTCGGTCGGAAATGAGCGATTCTGACGAGGTTTTGTAAAGTGTTGATAATGAACGGCTTAGGTAAATCACCATTGTTCAACTCACAAAAATATAGTCTTTAGCACCCTAATACATAGTACTTTTGGGTCAAAAACATAGTACTTTTGGGGCAAAAAGACTATACTTTCTATCGAAGAGTTGCCCTTACGGGCAGAACCAGCGGTCACTCAAAGCATAGCGGAGAGAAAATTCAAACAAAATCTAATCATAATCAAACAAATCAATGGCACATAATATGTATGATTTTTCTCTCCGCTATGCTTTGAGTGATCATTGGTTCTCGCCGGAGGCGATCTATATAAAACTCTCAAGTTGAAATTGTGATTTTTCGAAGAAACGTTACCTAAGGGTCATCCGAAACGGCGTTTTCACCTGTTCCGACGGCATCTACAAGTGGATGGTGACGGCGGAATGAGACGTAGATGACGGTGGAACAGGCGTTAGTAACGTCTGGAACGGCCACAAATAGAGCCTACGTAAACGTTACGAAGACTCTACTTGGCTTCAAAATAGACTCTACTTTGAAGTAAATGAGACTCTAATTTGAAGTAAAAGAGACTTTTCTTTAAAACCAAACAGACTCTACTTGCAGGAGAAGGGTCCGTTGGGGGCGGTGAAAGGCATATCAAACACTCCTCCAATTTTTCCGGGCATTTTCTGAAAACAAAAATCTTATCAATTTTTCTGACAAAAAACAGAAAGGGAATTGCTTACGGAGAAGGACTTTCAGAAAGAAATTATTCTAATTGTTCTCATTTGTTTTTAAGCTTCTCTCGCCATGGGCGGCATCCTATCTAATTTGTTTCCATGATCCTTCGCCATGGGCGATATGATCATTCTTATTCATTTCTTTCCCGCAAAGACCAGTCCGTGAGGCAGTGAAAGAGGGAATCAACGTAAAAAAAATATAAATGCTCTTTTCTTTCACCGAAAATGATTATCTTTGCACCAATGAAAAATATATTCGTTATGAAAGGAATCTCATGGCTGTGCGGTGCCGTGCTTCTTGCTTGCGCCACAACGGTATCTGCGCAGATAATCGTGTTGAACGATATCAACAAAGGTGTCTATAGTGCTGAGTATCTGCGCACGGTAACCCCATTGCCCGACGGTGAGAGCTATGCTCAGATCAGTCAGGACGGTAAGCAGGTGGTGAGTTACTCGTATAAGACGGGTAAGCAGACGGGTGTGCTCTTTGATGTGGCGAACACCAAGAAAGAGCGGGTGAACGACTTCGATGACTATATCCTGAGTCCCGACGGAAAGAAGATGCTCATTCAGACACAGACAAAGCGCATCTACCGTCGTTCGTTCACGGCAGTATATTATATATATAATGTGGAGACCCGACTGATGGAGAAACTCTCCGACTACGGTCCGCAGCAGACTCCGATATGGAGCAACGACGGTCAGCAGGTGGCTTTCGTGCGGGATAACAACATCTTCTTAGTGAAGCTGCTCTATGACAATGCAGAGAGCCAGGTGACCAAGGACGGGAAGTTCAACGAGGTGATCAACGGTGTTCCCGACTGGGTGTATGAGGAGGAGTTCGGCTTCAACTCGGCCATGGCCTTCAATGCCGACGGCACGATGATCTGCTGGGTGCGTTTCGATGAGCGTGACGTACCGCAGTATAGTCTGCAGATGTTCAAGGGCATGCGCCCGGAAAGGAAGGAATATGCCACCTATCCTGGATCCTATGCCTACAAATATCCTAAGGCAGGGGAGAAGAATTCTAAGGTGAGTGTGCACAGCTTCGACATCCAGAGCAGGCAGACACGCACCCTGCAGGTGCCCGTGGATGCTGAGGGATATATCCCGCGCCTGAAGGCGACAGCCGATGCCCAGCGTATGATTGTCTATACCATGAACCGTCATCAGGACGAACTGAATATCTATGCCGTGAACCCGCGAAGCACCGTGTCACAGCTGCTGATCCAAGAGAAGGTGAACAAATACGTGAAGGAAGAGGCGGTGGAGAGTATCTGCCTCACCGATAACTTCATCCTCGTGCCCAGTGACCGCGATGGTTCGATGCAGCTGTATCTCTACAATAAGAATGGACAGCTGATGAGAAAGGTGACCAACGTAAAGGGAGAGGTGAGCGAGGTGTATGGCTACGATGAGAAGACGGGCAACACCTACTACCAGGCAGCGGGAGAGAATGCCCTGAACCGTGAGGTCTATGTCACCCTGAAGAACGGGAAGACGCAGCGGCTGACGAACCGGGAGGGCTGGAATACCGCGATGTTCAGTCAGGGGTTCCGTTATTTCGTCAACCAATACAGCGACTGTCATACACCGTATGTCTATACCACCTGCACGGCTGAAGGCAAGACCTTGGCGACGCTCTTGGACAACAAGGCACTGAACGAACGGATCAGCGGTCTCCGACTGCCGAAGAAGGAGTTCTTCACCTTCACCACATCAGAGGGGGTACAGCTGAACGGTGTGATGATCAAGCCCGTGGATTTCGATCCTTCCCGCCGCTATCCCGTCATCCTTTGGCAATATAGCGGACCGGGCAGTCAGCAGGTGAAGAACAGTTGGTCGATGGGATCGATGGGCAGTGGGGCGATGTTCGACAACTACCTCACGGAACAAGGATATATCGTGGCCTGTGTGGATGGCAGAGGAACCGGAGGACGAGGTGCCGACTTCGAGAAATGCACCTATTTGCGCTTAGGAGAGAAAGAGGCACGCGACCAGGTGGAGACAGCACTCTATCTGGGAAGCCTGTCCTATATCGATAAAGAGAATATCGGCATCTGGGGATGGAGCTATGGCGGCTTCTGCACCTTGATGAGCATGAGCGAGGGTAGGGGCGTGTTTAAGTCAGGTGTGGCCGTGGCACCACCCACCGACTGGCGTTTCTACGACACGATCTACACGGAACGGTTCATGCGCACACCGCAAGAGAATGCCGAAGGGTATGATGTCAATCCTACCCAGTGGGCCCCGAAACTGCATGGTGCCCTGCTGATCTGTCATGGTCTGGCTGATGACAACGTTCATCCGCAGAACACTTTTGAATATACCGAGGCTCTGGTACAGGCCGACAAGGATTTCCGGATGAATGTCTATACCAACCGGAACCATAGCATCTATGGAGGAAATACGCGCAACCACTTGCTGCGGCAGATCGTGAATCACTTCAACCAGACACTGAAATAGGTGGACACAGAGATAGGGTGGCACGGTTTTACGGTGGCGCGGTGGTACGAGAATGCTATGATGCCGACAATATTACTTAAACAACAATAAATACTCGAAAATGAACAAATCAAAAAGAATGATGTGGGCTGTCCTGGCCATGTGGCTGGTACCACAGGGGATGAAAGCCCAGGAGGTGACGATCACCGTGACAAACGACGAGAAAGTACAGCGACAGGAGGTTGTGGAGGTGGAACTCTCAGCCGTCTGTGGGGCCTTGGGGATCCAAGCCGGCGAACCGTTCTTGGTGAAGAACGCACTGGGACAGGAAGTGATCTATCAGGTGACACACGATGGGAAACTGCTGTTGGATGCATCGGTCAGGCCTTGCGGCACCGCCGACTTCACCGTGGTGAAAGGGATGCCCCGTGCCATGAAGGTTTTCGTGACGGGAAAGCAATACCCCGAACGTGTGGATGATATCGCATGGGAGAATGACCGTACGGCATACCGTATTTACGGTCCTGCCCTGCAGAGAAGTGGAGAACGGGCCTTCGGCGTGGATGTGTGGGTAAAGAACACACCCGACCTGGAGGTGGAGAAGAGATATGTGACGGAGCTGACGAACCATCCGCAGATCGAAGCACTGAAGGCGGAGGGGAAGAAAGAGGAGGCGCTGGCTATGGAAGAGGCCACGACCTACCATTTCGATCATGGCTACGGACTCGACTGCTATAAGGTAGGCCCAACCTTAGGGGGTGGGGCTCCGGCCTTGATGAACGGTGAGGAGCTGATCCTGCCGTATTGCTACAAGGATTATCAAATCCTCGACAACGGACCGCTGCGCTTCACCGTTCAGGTGTCGTATAACCCCACGATGATCCAAGGTGAACAGGTGGTGGAGAACAGAATCATCTCGCTGGATAAGGGCTCTAACTTCAACAAGTGTGTGGTATGGTACGACGGACTGTCGAAACCTGCCACCCTGGCTATGGGGGTGGTGTTGCATCAGGAAGACCTGGAGACGTTGTTGTTAGGAAAGGACATGGTGCTGTATGCTGATCCCACGGACAACCCTGCCAAGCAGAATTTCCAGATCTATGTGGGCTGTCTGTTCCCGGACGGCGTCAACACCACCAAGACCATCATGAACAAGGAAGTGGTGAACGGAAATGCCGGACATGCCGTGGGGGTGACCACGGTGAAGTCGGGTGAACGCTACACCTACTACTTCGGTTCCGCATGGAGCAAGAACGATGTGCGCACGTTCAACGAATGGAAGCTCCGCGCCGAGGAGACAGTCAATGCCATCCATGCCCCGCTGCACACCGCAGTGAAATAGCTACAGCTGCAGGGAGGAAAGTTTTCCTCACCGGTGGGGGATTTGAATCTTGATACGTATTATATTAAAAAGGTTATATAAAACTGTTTTATGGCAAATAGATATTTATTAGGATTTGATGTCGGCAGTTCTTCTGTCAAGGCATCATTGGTTGATGCGGATACAGGTGTATGCGCTGCAACTGCTTTTTTCCCCGAGACAGAGGCTCCCATCATGGCTGTAAAGGCCGGTTGGGCTGAGCAGGATCCGGAGATGTGGTGGACAAACGCTAAGCTGGCCTTCCAGAAGATCAAGGCCGAGGCGGGTGCCAAGGCCGAGGAGATCAAGGCCATCGGTATCTCGTATCAGATGCATGGCTTGGTTTGTGTGGATAAGAACCAGCAGGTGCTTCGCCCGAGTATTATCTGGTGCGACTCTCGTGCCGTTCCTTATGGAGAGAAGGCTTTCAATGCCCTGGGTGCCGAGAAGTGTCTGGGACATCTGCTGAATTCCCCAGGTAACTTCACCGCTGCAAAATTGGCATGGGTGAAAGAGAACGAGCCGGAACTGTTTGCAAAGATCGACAAGATCATGCTCCCCGGTGACTACCTGGCCATGAAACTGAGTGGTACGGTAAATACTACCATCAGCGGACTCTCTGAGGGTATGATGTGGGACTTCAAGGAGAAGGCTCCTGCCAAGTTCCTGTTCGACTACTACGGCTTCGATGAGCGTCTGATTGCCGACATCGTGCCCACCTTCAGCGTGCAGAGTACGGTGAGCAAGGCTGCTGCCGAGGAACTGGGACTGCAAGAGGGTACACCGATATCTTATCGTGGTGGCGACCAGCCAAACAATGCCCTGTCGCTGAATGTGTTCAATCCTGGAGAGATCGCTTCTACCGCCGGAACGTCGGGCGTGGTTTATGGTGTGCTGGGCGAGGCCAACTATGATAAGAAGAGTAGGGTGAACACCTTCGCCCATGTGAACTACACCACCGATCTGGATCGTTTAGGTGTCCTTCTCTGCATCAACGGTACGGGTATCCTGAATGCCTGGGTGCGCCGCAATGTGGCTCCCGAGGGCATCTCCTATAGTGAGATGAACGAGATGATGGAGAATATCCCCATCGGTAGTGAGGGTATCACGATCATCCCCTTCGGCAACGGTGCAGAGCGCGTGCTGGAGAACCGTGAGGTGGGATGCTCTATCAACGGCATCAACTTCAACAAACACTCCAAGGCTCATATCATGCGTGCCGCCCAGGAGGGTATCGTCTTCAGCTTCTGCTATGGGATGGAAATCATGCAGCAGATGGGTATGGACATCAAGAAGATCCATGCCGGTAAGGCCAATATGTTCCTCAGCGAGATCTTCCGTAACACACTGGCCGGTGTGAGCGGTGCTACTATCGAACTCTATGAGACGGACGGCAGCGTGGGTGCTGCTAAGGGTGCCGGTATGGGCTGTGGTATCTACAAAGACCACGACGAGGCCTTCGCTACGCTGAAGAAACTGGCTGTGATCGAGCCCGATGACCAGAAGCGGACACAATATCTCGCCGCCTACACGGCATGGAAGGAGCAGCTGGCAAAAATCTGATGGCAGTTATCATTAACAAATTATTCATTATTCAATTTTAATACTAAAATTATGGCAAAAGAGTATTTTCCGTTTACCGGTAAAATTCCATTCGAAGGAAAAGACAGTAAGAATGTAATGGCTTTCCACTATTATGATCCTGAGAAGGTCGTGATGGGAAAGAAAATGAAGGATTGGCTGAAGTTCGCCATGGCATGGTGGCACACACTGGGTGGTGCCAGCGCTGACCAGTTCGGTGGACAAACCCGTTCATACGAGTGGGACAAGGCTGAGGATGCTGTTCAGCGTGCCAAGGATAAGATGGATGCCGGTTTCGAGATCATGGACAAACTGGGTATCGAGTATTTCTGCTTCCACGATGTTGACCTCGTTGAAGAGGGTGCCACCATCGCCGAGTATGAGGCCCGCATGAAGGCTATCACTGACTATGCTCAGGAGAAGATGAAGCAGTTCCCCAACATCAAACTGCTCTGGGGTACCGCAAACGTGTTTGGTAACAAACGCTATGCGAACGGTGCTTCTACCAACCCCGACTTCGACGTCGTGGCACGTGCCATCGTACAGATCAAGAACGCCATCGATGCTACCATCAAACTGGGTGGTACCAATTATGTGTTCTGGGGCGGTCGCGAAGGATATATGAGTCTGCTCAACACCGATCAGAAACGTGAGAAAGAGCACATGGCGACGATGCTGACCATGGCCCGCGACTATGCTCGCAGCAAGGGATTCCAGGGAACATTCCTCATTGAGCCGAAACCTATGGAGCCCTCAAAGCACCAGTATGACGTGGATACAGAGACTGTGATCGGCTTCCTGAAGGCACACAACCTTGACAAGGACTTCAAGGTGAACATCGAGGTGAACCACGCTACATTGGCTGGACATACCTTCGAGCACGAACTGGCTTGCGCCGTAGATGCCGGTATGCTGGGATCTATCGATGCGAACCGCGGTGATGCCCAGAACGGATGGGATACCGATCAGTTCCCCATCGACAACTATGAACTGACACAGGCTATGATGGAGATCATCCGCAATGGTGGTTTGGGAAATGGCGGTACGAACTTCGATGCCAAGATCCGTCGTAACTCTACCGATCTGGAAGACCTCTTCATTGCTCATATCAGTGGTATGGATGCTATGGCACGTGCCTTGGAGAATGCCGCTGCTATCCTTGAGGAGAGCGAACTGCCCGCAATGAAGAAGGCACGCTACGCCAGCTTCGACGAGGGTATCGGTAAGGACTTCGAGGATGGTAAGCTCACACTGGAGCAGGTTTACGAGTATGGTAAGAAGGTGGAAGAGCCTAAACAGACCTCTGGTAAGCAGGAGAAGTACGAGACTATCGTGGCACTCTATGCAAAATAAAACGATGTAGCACTGCTCAACGGAAATCTTTTCCACAAAAAGCAGGCTTATCAAAACCTTACGGCAGCATTTCTCTTGAGGGGAAATGCTGCCGTTTGTGTTTGATAATAACCAAAACAAACAAAAATCTAAGAATTTATTAGATTTATTGGTAAAAAAGTTACAAATTATTTGTGTGTTTCAATAAAACTCCCTACCTTTGCACCCGATTTACAAACATAGAGTAATCATAGAGACAACAATGAAGCAGAGTTTGAACCTACACCTTATTAATATTATTCGACTGCAGGGAGCAGGCGGAAGTGAGAGGGTGTGCATATAACTTATGCTGAGTTTTTGATATAGAAACCTTTCCACTTCCACAGTGCGAAAGGTTTTTTATTTGATCATAAAATAACAAATATAAAAGAGTAAATAAAATGAGTGACAGATTGTTTATTTTCGACACGACACTGAGAGATGGCGAACAGGTTCCTGGATGTCAGCTGAACACAGTGGAGAAAATTCAGGTAGCAAAACAGCTGGAGCAGTTGGGTGTAGATGTGATCGAGGCCGGCTTCCCCATATCGAGCCCGGGTGATTTCAACTCGGTGATCGAGATCTCAAAGGCTGTGACATGGCCTACCATTTGCGCGCTGACCCGTGCGGTGCAGAAAGATATCGATGTTGCCGCAGAGAGCCTGCAGTATGCCAAGCACAAACGTATCCATACAGGAATAGGTACAAGCGACTCGCATATCCGTTACAAGTTCAACTCCAACCGTGAGGAGATCATCGAGCGTGCGGTGGCTGCTGTGAAGTATGCCAAGAAGTACGTGGAAGATGTAGAGTTTTATGCTGAGGATGCGGGACGCACAGATAACGAGTATCTGGCACGGGTCGTCGAGGCCGTGATCAAGGTGGGTGCCACTGTGGTGAATATTCCCGACACGACGGGCTACTGTCTGCCATCAGAGTATGGTGAGAAGATCAAGTATTTGATGGAGCATGTCGATGGCATCGAGAAAACGGTGATTTCCACCCATTGTCATAACGATTTAGGCATGGCCACCGCCAACACCTTCAGTGGTGTGATGAATGGAGCACGTCAGGTGGAGGTGACCATCAACGGTATTGGTGAGCGCGCGGGAAACACCTCATTAGAGGAGATTGCGATGATCCTGAAATGTCATAAGCATCTGAATATCGATACGAACATCAACACCACCAAGATCTATCCCACCTCACGGATGGTCTCTGGTTTGATGAATATGCCTGTACAGCCCAACAAGGCCATCGTGGGGCGGAACGCCTTTGCCCATTCCAGTGGGATCCATCAGGATGGTGTGCTGAAGAATGCGCAGACTTACGAGATCATCAATCCGAAGGATGTGGGGCTCGACGACAACTCTATCGTGCTCACAGCCCGCAGTGGTCGTGCAGCCTTGAAATATCGCTTGGAGGTACTGGGCGTGAAGATCGACGACGAGAAGAAACTCGACAAACTGTATCAGAAGTTCCTGGCTTTGGCTGACAGGAAGAAAGAGGTGAACGACGAGGATATCCTGACACTGGCAGGTGCCGATCAGTCGGAGAACAGGGCCGTACGCCTTGACTTCCTCCAGGTTACTACTGGTATGGGCGTGCGCAGTGTGGCCAGCATCGGGCTTGACATCAGTGGACAGAAGTTTGAGGCCGCTGCTACGGGTAATGGTCCTGTGGATGCTGCCATCAAGGCATTGAAGAAGATTATACAGAAGCAGATGACCCTGAAGGAGTTCACGATCCAGGCTATCTCGAAGGGCTCCGATGATATGGGAAAGGTTCACATGCAGGTGGAATACGATGGTGGCATGTACTACGGCTTCGGCGCGAATACTGATATCGTCACTGCTTCGGTGGAAGCCTATATCGACTGTATCAACAAGTTCCGTAACTAAGAAAAATGACAGACCGAGGATGTAATAATCGTCCTGTTGTCTCGTTATCATTAACAGATATATAACACAGCTAATGAACACATTATTTGATAAGATCTGGGACAAGCACGTGGTGCAAATCGTAGAGGATGGTCCCACACAACTGTATATCGACCGTCTGTACTGCCATGAGGTAACCAGTCCGCAGGCATTCGACGGTCTGAGGGCTCGTGGACTGAAATGTTTCCGTCCGAAACAGATATTCTGTATGCCTGATCACAACACGCCGACACACGACCAGGACAAGCCCATTGAGGACCCCGTGTCTAAAAAACAGGTGGATACCCTGAGTAGGAATGCTGCTGAGTTCGGTCTCACCCACTATGGGATGATGGACAAGAACAATGGTATCATCCATGTGGTGGGACCTGAGAAAGGACTGTCGCTGCCGGGGATGACCATCGTTTGCGGTGACTCCCATACCAGTACGCATGGTGCCATGGGAGCCGTGGCTTTTGGTATCGGAACCTCTGAGGTGGAGATGGTGCTGGCTTCACAGTGCATCCTCCAGCAGAAACCAAAGTCGATGCGTATCAGTATCAACGGTAAGCTGGGGAAGGGCGTGACAGCCAAAGACGTTGCCCTCTATCTGATGGCACAACTCTCCACGAGCGGAGCCACAGGCTATTTCGTGGAATATGCCGGCGACGTGGCGCGCGGCCTATCGATGGAAGGACGCCTCACCCTTTGTAACCTCTCTATCGAGATGGGAGCGCGGGGAGGTTTTGTGGCTCCCGATGAGACCACTTTCGCTTATCTGAAAGGAAAGGAATATGCCCCGAAAGGGGAGGCCTGGGAGAAGGCTGTGGCCTATTGGAAAACACTTCGGAGCGGTGAGGATGCCATCTTTGACAAAGAACTGGTATTCCAAGCTGAAGACATCGAGCCAAGGATCACTTATGGAACGAATCCCGGTATGGGCATAGGCATCCGTGAGTCGATCCCTGCCATCGAAACAATCGATGAGGCTGGGAAGGCCAGCTTCCGGAAATCATTAGACTACATGGGATTCCGTGCAGGTGAGACACTGATGGGCAAACCGATCGATTATGTCTTCCTCGGAGCCTGTACCAATGGCAGAATAGAAGACTTCCGTGCCTTTGCCTCAGTGGTGAAAGGGAGACAGAAAGCTCAGGGCGTGACGGCATGGCTCGTACCGGGCTCGTGGGCCGTTGACCGTCAGATCCGTGAGGAAGGACTGGACCGGGTGCTGATGGATGCCGGTTTTGCCATCCGTCAGCCGGGATGTTCTGCCTGCTTGGCGATGAATGATGACAAGATTCCAGCCGGAAAGTATAGTGTTTCTACCAGTAACCGCAATTTCGAGGGGCGACAGGGACCGGGTGCCCGCACGATCCTCGCTTCACCGCTGACGGCTGCAGCAGCCGCCATTACGGGAAAGATCACCGATCCGAGAGAGTTTCTCTGATCGGAGGAGTATGTTTTATAATCCAAAGAACAATGAAACAGAAATTCAATATCATAACAAGTACGTGTGTACCCCTGCCGTTGGAGAATGTAGATACCGATCAGATTATCCCCGCACGCTTTCTGAAAGCCACCGACAAAGAGGGATTTGGTGATAATCTCTTTCGCGACTGGCGGTACGATAAGGAAAACCGCCCTGTTGCCGATTTCGTGTTGAACGATCCTACCTATGCAGGATGTATCTTAGTGGCAGGAAAGAACTTCGGCTGTGGATCGTCACGGGAACATGCCGCATGGGCCATCGCTGGGTATGGCTTCCGAGTGGTGATCAGCAGCTTCTTCGCAGATATCCACAAGAACAACGAACTGAATAATTTTGTGCTGCCTGTGGTGGTGAGCGAGGCTTTCCTGCAGGAACTGTTCCAAACGATCAAGGCAAACCCGAAGACTCTCGTTGAAGTCGATCTGCCTCAGCAGACAGTTACGAACAAAACCACTGGACGGCAGGAGCATTTCGAGATCAACGGATACAAGAAACATTGTCTGATGAATGGTCTTGACGACATCGATTACCTGATCCAGAACAAGGATAAGATCGAGCGTTGGGAGGATAATAACCAATAGAAATGGGAACCAGCGAGAAAATCAACTCGTATAACCGCATACAGCCCTTCGTGGAGATCATGGACTGTACGCTGCGTGATGGTGAGCAGACCTCCGGTGTGAGCTTCCTGCCCCATGAGAAACTGATGATTGCCCGTATGCTGCTGAAGGATATCAACGTCGATCGTATCGAAGTGGCATCCGCCAAGGTCAGTGAGGGTGAGAAGGATGCGGTGAAGATGATCTGCCGCTATGCACGACAGATGGATATGCTCAGCCGTGTGGAGGTGCTGGGTTTTGTGGATGGCGGGACTTCCATCGACTGGATCGCCGATACGGGGTGTGTGGTCATCAACCTGCTGGCCAAAGGATCCTTGCGACATTGTGAGCAGCAGCTGCACAAAACACCTGAGGAGCATATCGCTGATATCCGCCACGAATTGGAGTATGCGGCACAGAAAGGAATCCGTGTCAACCTCTACTTAGAGGATTGGAGTAACGGCATGAACGATTCTCCCGAATATGTGTATCAGATGATGGATGCCCTCTCCAAACCCATCACGGTGAATGGTGAATCTTTTGGCATCCAGCGCTTTATGTTGCCAGACACTTTAGGCATCCTGAATCCCTTACAGGTGATCGAGTATATGCGGAAGATGCAGAAACGTTATCCGAACACCCATTTCGACTTCCACGCTCATAACGATTACGACCTGGCAGTGAGTAACTCTTTGGCAGCCGTGCTGAGTGGATGCAAAGGGCTCCATGTCACGGTGAACGGGTTGGGTGAACGATGCGGAAATGCCCCGTTGTCGAGTGTGCAGGTGATCCTGAAAGATCAGTTCCATGCCAAGACCCATATCCGGGAGGATCGGTTGAATGACATCAGCCGACTGGTGGAAGGCTACAGTGGCATCGCCATCGCACCCAACCAGCCGGTCATCGGTGAGAATGTGTTCACGCAGGTGGCCGGTGTGCATGCCGATGGTGACAACAAGGGCGAACTCTATTACAACCCTCTGAAACCGGAACGCTTCGGACGGAAACGGGAGTATGCGCTGGGAAAGAACAGCGGAAGAGCCAATATCGCCAAGAACCTGGAGGAGTTAGGACTCGAACTGACTCCAGAGCAGACCAAGAAGGTGACACGGCGAATCACCGAGTTGGGTGACAAGAAGGAACTGGTGACACAGGAAGACCTGCCCTATATCGTGTCGGATGTGCTGAAACATGATGCGCCTGAAGACAAGGTGAAACTGGTGAGCTATGTGGTATCCACCGCTTACGGTCTGAAGCCGGGGGCGAACATCAAGGTGGAGATCAACGGTAAACAATACGAGGCATCAGCCACGGGCGACGGTCAGTATGATGCCTTCGTCAAATCCTTGCGGTATATCTATAAGAAATACCTGAACCGTACATTCCCGATCCTGGCCAACTATGCAGTGACCATCCCACCAGGAGGACGGACAGATGCCCTTGTACAGACTGTCATCACCTGGAACAATGGCGGGAAACTGATCCGAACGCGTGGACTGGATGCCGACCAGACGGAGGCTGCCATCAAGGCAACATTTAAAATGCTGAATATCTTTGAGTCAGAACAAACTAATCAATCAAATATCCAATAGTATGAAACTGAAAATAGCAGTACTGCCCGGTGATGGTATCGGACCGGAAATCATGAAACAGGGTGTGGCGGTCATGGACGCGATTGCCAGAAAATTCAACCACGAGTTCCTCTATGAGGAGGCGATCTGCGGGGCTCATGCCATCGATGCAGTGGGCGATCCCTTCCCAGAGGAGACATTCCAGACGTGTATGAAGGCGGATGCCGTGCTTTTCGCAGCGGTGGGCGATCTGCGCTTCGACAATGATCCCACGGCAAAGGTCAGACCCGAGACGGGCTTACTGGCCATGCGCAAGAAACTGGGACTGTTCGCGAACGTTCGCCCCGTCGCCACCTTCGACTGCCTGCTTCACAAGAGTCCGCTGAAGGACGAGCTGTTGAAAGGAGCCGACTTCGTGGTGATCCGTGAGCTCACGGGTGGTATGTACTTCGGGGAGAAATATCAGGACAATGACAAGGCCTATGATACAGATATCTATACTCGTCCGGAAATAGAGCGGATCTTGAAGGTTGGCTTCGAGACGGCCCGGAAGCGGAAAAAACATCTTACCGTGGTGGACAAGGCAAACGTACTGGCATCGTCACGTCTCTGGCGGCAGATCGCCAAGGAAATGGAAGGGCAGTACCCTGATGTCACCACCGATTATATGTTCATCGACAATGCGTCGATGCGCGTACTCACCGAACCGCGTTTCTTCGATGTGATCGTGACGGAGAATACCTTCGGTGATATCCTGACCGATGAGACCAGCTGTATCACCGGAAGTATGGGACTGCAGCCGTCGTCATCTTTAGGTGAACACACGCCGCTCTTCGAACCCGTTCATGGCTCCTGGCCGCAAGCAGCAGGACAGAACCTCGCGAACCCACTGGCACAGATCCTCTCGGCAGCAATGCTCTTGGAGCACTTTGGCCTGAACGACGAAGGAAACTTGGTGCGTGAGGCTGTCAATGCCAGCTTGGATGCCCATGTGCGAACACCCGAGATCCAAGTGGATGGGGGAGAGAAGTACGGCACAAAGGAAGTGGGCGAGTGGATCGTCAACTATATCAATCAAAAGTAATATTTGTGAAAAAAACAAATACTTGTTGCATCGTTGACGAAGTTTTCGTACTTTTGCGGCGATGAAACATATCCTTATCATTTTGTGGAGTCTGCTGGTGACATTCTCATTACAGGCTCAAGAGAACCGCCTGCTCCGTGACAGTCTGAAGAAGGTTGCGGAGCAGGTGGAGTATCATCCCGATTCCGTAGAACTGCGACTGCAGAAGGCTGCACTGAACATGCAACTGGAACAATGGGAATATGCCAAAGATGAGTACGATGTGGTGATCAGACTGGAACCGAAAAACCTTACGGCACATTATTACAGAGCATACGCCAACGAAAAACTCTACCGCTACCACTTTGCCCGGTATGACTATGAGACAGTGCTCACGCAGGCACCGTCGAACTTCGAGGCACGTTTGGGATTGGCTCTCCTCAACCAGAAAGACAAGCGTTATCAGGAGGCGATGGACCAGATCAATGTCCTTGTTCAGCAACACCCCGACAGTGCCATCGCCTATGCGGCACGGGCTGGTATGGAGAAAGAACGCGAACTGTATTCGCTGGCGGAATACGACTATTCCAAAGCATTGGAGATCGAACCAGGGAATACCGACTACCTGCTGGCAAGAGCCGATTTGCGCATCACACTCGGAAGGATCACTGAGGCGCGTGAGGATCTCGACTTGCTGGTGGCATTGGGCGTGCCCCGTGTGTCATTAGCTGCCTTTTATCGGAGACTGAAATGATGAGAGACTTTGCGGCAATAGATTTCGAGACGGCCAACAACGAGCGTACAAGTGTGTGCTCGGTGGGTGTGGTCGTCGTGAGGGGAGGGGAGTTGGTGGATTCCTTCTATTCGTTGATCCACCCTGAGCCCAACTACTATTATTATTGGAACACCCGGGTGCACGGTCTGACCATACAGGACACAGAAGAGGCACCAGTGTTTCCCGTTGTATGGAAACAGATCGAGCCGCTCATCGAGGGACTGCCGCTGGTGGCTCATAACAAGGCTTTCGATGAATCGTGCCTGAAGGCGGTGTTCCGTTGCTATCAGATGGACTACCCCGATTATCCGTTCTACTGTACTTGTATCGCTTCCCGCAAGGCTTTCCCTTTTGCACCGAACCATCAGCTGCACACCATTTCAGAACTCTGCGGATATCATCTCGAGAACCATCACCATGCTCTTGCCGATGCAGAGGCCTGTGCATGGATAGCAAGGGAAATCCTGTAGCCTTTCATGACATGTTCAAAAAAGACAAAAAAAAAGTGACAAGCTTCACAGCTGATCACTTCATATCTCAATAGGTATTAGTTTTTAAGGTAAAAAGATTGTTTTCAGGATAACGATGCAAAGGTAGCCCACTTTTTTTAAATATCCAAAAGTTTTTCTTACATAATTTTTCTTAATTGGGTTGTGTGGGCGCACATAATCTGAATTTAAGATTATTTAAGAGTTTCTTTGTGCAAACGTTTGTCAAATATCTTGATGAATCTCACAGATTTCTATGGGGTGGAATCGGGATAACACCATTTCATCCCTTTTTGATAGAGAACAGAAAAGTCAGTCCTCCCGACGGCGGTGTGCTTACTGTGATGGTACCGCCGTGGAGCATCACGGCATTCTTGACGATCGACAGTCCGAGGCCTGTTCCGCCCATTTCACGGCTGCGGCCTTTGTCTATCCGATAGAAACGTTCAAAGATACGTGGCAGGTGTTCGGCAGGAATACCTGTTCCATTATCTTTGAAAATGAAGTGCCAGCTGTCGGCTTGCTGTTCTGCAGACACTTCAACGGTTGTTCCCTGTCCTGCATAGTTGATGGCATTGTCGATCAAGTTGCGGAAAATGCTGTAAAGGAGTGAGTAATTACCATGGATGATGATGTCTTGCGGCAGAAAGTTATGAAGCGTCATCTGTCGGTTCTGCATGGTAAAGGCCGTCTCTTGTGCGATGTCGGCAAAAAGGACGGAGACATTGACGCGCTCTGTCGTGATCATGTCTTTGGCATAGTCCATGCGGTTGAGGGTTGAGATGTCCTGAAGCAAGGTTGTCAGACGGTTGGCCTGGGCATTGGTGCGGATGATGAACTGGTTCTTCACCTCTTCCGGCATGCCGGGACTTTCGAGGATGGTGTCTGTATAACCGAGGATGCTGGTAACGGGTGTCTTCAGTTCGTGGGCAATATTCTGTGTCAGTTCACGTCGCAGGCGATTCTCCTTCTCTGCCTGTTCACGACTGATCCGCTCGTCCATCCGCTTGGCATAGTGGAACAGCAGGAAACCAAGGCCTGCCATCACCACCAATGAGAAGAGCAGCAGATGCCAGTCGCTGACCTCATCGAACGGAACGATAAATTTTCGGTCGTAGTCCTCAAAGAGGATAAAAATAGTGGCATACGCTAAGAAAATAACCATAACGCTTAGCCACATCTTTCGTCCTTCGGATAGTCTTTTCATCATACGCGGTAGCAAATTAATCCCTTTTCACTTTCCCTTATTCACTATTTCCTTTTCATCTTTCCCTATCAAAGCAGTATCCAAAGCCTTTGCGAGATACCAGACAGACGGCATAGCGGTTCAGCTTCTTGCGCAGTCGGGCCACGTTCACATCCACCGTTCGCTCAGTGACGATAACATCCTGAGGCCACACCCTGTCGAGCAACTGTTGTCGGCTGAACACCTGTCCGCGATGTCTCAGTAATAAGATCAGCAGTTCATATTCCGTGCGGGTGAGGGCGATGGACTCACCGTCAAGGGTGACAGTCTTATGAGCGGTATTGACGACAAGTCCCTCGAACCGAAGGTCGTCCTCCTGTTGTGAAGGGTCAGGACTGGTCTTCCCTCTTCCCAGCACAGCTTTCACCCTTGCCATCACCTCTCTGACCGAGAAGGGCTTCGTCACGTAGTCGTCAGCCCCGAGCGCAAATCCTTTCAGGGTATCGTCCTCTGTATCCTTGGCCGTCAGGAAGATGATGGGGATATGCCGTGTCTGCTCATCCTCTTTCAAGCGCTTGGCCAGTTCGAAGCCCGACATGCCCGGCATCATCACGTCGAGCAGCATGAGATGATAATATTGGAAGACGGGAGAATGGAAAGATGGAGGTTCTGCCAATTCTCGTCCTTCACTGTTCCCGCTTTTCAATTCTTCAATTCTTTTCAGTACCTCTTCCGCTGAGTGGGCTGCTTCTGCAAGATACCCTTTTGCCTTGAGGTTGAAAAGCAGAATGTCGCACAGGTCATGCTCGTCGTCAACGACTAATATTCTCTTTTGTTCCATATGGGTGCAAAGATACTGAATTCCCCTGACATGACCAAATAACAGTGCAGGGCTATAGTGTTTTATGTAATATTGTTCTTCTTTTCTTTGGCATAAAGAAAAGTTCTTTATTCATTCTTTTCTTTGGTGCAAAGAAAACTTCTCTGTCACTCTTTTCTTTGGCGCAAAGAAAACTTCTCTATCACTCTTTTCTTTGGCGCAAAGAAAAGAGACAAAAGAAACATCCACCCCAACCCGTCCTTCCCCTATATGGGAAGGCTCAACCGCTCCTACTCGTCGCTCTTACACTAAGGTAAGCTCGCCCCATCAAAGGGGCGGCTTGATTTTTGTCGGCTTACGCCAGAACCCTTGCGCTGGTGCCCTTGTATCAGTAGTCTTGTGCTGGTGTTCTTCTGCTGGTGTCCTTGCGCCAAACTTGATGGATTTCTGTTCCCTTTTGCCAATCATCATTGTGATGATTTATAGCGAATCAGAAACCCTTATACTCGATGCTGCAGAATAACTTATTCGTTGGAGTGGAGATATAGAAAAGTTACTGCCCCCACCCCTTACCCCTCCCCTACGATGGGAGGGGAGCTGCTGCGCTGTGGGAGCCTACCCCCAACCCCTCCCAAGAGGAGGGGAGCTGCTGTGCTGAGTACACATGCTTCAAAGTCATATGCGGTGAGTCCGCATGGTACTCCCTCCCTTTGGGAGGGCAGGGGTGGGCCTCCTGACCGCATGGCACTCCCTCCCTTTGGGAGGGCAGGGGTGGGCTCCCTGTCCGCATGGCACCCCCTCCCTTTGGGAGGGTAGGGGTGGGCTTCCTGCCCGCATGGCACTCTCTCCCTTTGGGAGGGCAGGGGTGGGCTTCCTGTCCGCATGGCATTCCCCTCCCATCGTAGGGGAGGGGTGGAGCGTAGCGAGGGGTGGGGTCAGTAATTTTGCTCTGCATCCTTTGAGATTCTCCGTTGACTCCATTCACTCTGTGTGAAAATATTGTCAAGATAATTCGTAATTATTTAAGGGTTGTGAAAGAATGCTAATTGAATGTCTGGACAAACTCAGAGTGTACAGAAGTATCCAAAAGTGCCTTTTTGTGCAAGTAAAGTCTGTTTGGGATCCAAGTAGAGTCTCATTGAGATGCAAGTAGAGTCTGTTTTGCCCCCAAGTAGAGTCTTCGTAATGTTTACGTAGGCTCTGTTTTGGGTCGTTCCAGGCTTTACTTACACTTGTTCGACAGTCATCTACGACTCGTTCCGCCGTCACCATCCACTTGTAGATGCCGTCGGAACGGGTGAAAACACCGTTCCGAACGACTCTTAGATGACGTTTCTTCGAAAAAGCAGGGTTTCAACTTGTGAGTTTTATGGATCGCCTCGAAAGAAAATATAGTCTTTTTGATCCAAAAGTACTATGTTTTTGACCCCTAAATACTATGTTTTTTGACTCTATATATATGGTTTTTGCAAGGCGGAAATGCTGGATTTTACTAACACATTCATTATCAACCACTTACTAAACCTCGTCAGAATCGCTCAAATTCGACCGAGAGGTCACTTGTTTCTTCCCGTGCCCGTATTTTGTGTTAAGCGAAGTTAATTTGTCAAAATCGTTTGATTATTTAACAATTCGCTGGGAAGGAAGTCAGAGTTCCGATTACTGTCTGCCGAACCTTGCCTCGACAACGTTGACGACATAGTCGCCGAGTTTCTCTAACTCGTTGATCATATCAACGTAGAGGGTGCCGACGGCATAGTCATAGACATGGTCATTCACCGCACTCACATTCTCAGTCTTCAGTTGCTGCCGCAGCAGGTTGATGTCGTTCTCTATGCGGAACGTCTCTCGGATGTCGTGATCAGAGCGATGACCGTGCATCACAATGTTCATTTGTTCGAGGGCTTCGTTGCAGAGCATCATGAGGGCTTGCAGCTGTTTGTTCTGGTGGTCGGTGAATATCTTGCCCGACTCCTGTTTGCGGTCAAGGGTGCGTGACAGTTTGTAGCAGGCATCACCGATAGACTCCAGTTCGCTGATCTCGCGCATCATCTGACGGATTTTCTGTTTCGTCTCATCACTCAGATGACCGTCGCTCACCTGTTCCAGATAGCGGGCGATCTCGATCTCCATCTTGTCGGTCATGTCCTCTTCGCGTTCTATCTGCTTGAACAACTCGGCGAAATCTTTCTGGTCTGACTCAAAGAACAAGGTGCGCACCATACCGAACATATCAGCGACACGCTCTGCGAAGGCTGCCGTCTCCTTCTGTGCCTGAAGGACGGCAATCTCAGGTGTCTGCACCAGGTTCGACTGGATATATTGCAGGCGGAACTCCTCTTTCTTCGCAGCTTGTGGCTTTTCAGGCAGCAGCCAGCATACGGCGCGTTCCATCTGTGGAATGAACCAGATGAGAATGGCAGTATTGATCACGTTGAAGCATGTGTGGAACATGGCCAGTACAACGGGTAAACGAAGCGACTGTCCGCCCGCCGTGGGGTCGTAGCCCACGATCTGGCACACCATGTTGACAAACGGGTAGAATACGATGAGCACCCACATCACACCGAACACATTGAACAGCAGGTGGGCGAGGGCAGCGCGCCGGGCCTGGGTGTTGGAACCGAGGGCTACGAGGTTGGCGGTGGCTGTCGTACCGATATTCTCACCCATCACTAAGGCGATACCCAAGTAGATCGGCAGCACCCCTGTGGAGCAGAGTAGAATGGTGATGGCCATGACGGCTGCCGACGACTGTACGATGCAGGTGATCAGGGTACCGATGGCCAAAAAGGCCAGGATAGTGAGATGACTCGATGTGTCGAACGAGGCGAAGAAGGCGATCACCGCCTCGTTGTGCTCTAAGTCCATTGATTTTCCCGCGCTGCTCAGCATCACCAATGACAGGAACATAAAGGCCGTGCCATACAGGAAGTCGCCCACATAGCGGTGACGTTTCTTGTAGATGAGGACCATTCCGATGAGGAACGAAGGATAGACAATATTGGTCAGATCGACATTGTAGCCTAACGACATGATCCACGCCGTCAGTGTCGTACCGATGTTGGCTCCCATGATGACAGAGATGGCCTGCGACAGTGTCAGCAGTCCTGCCGACACGAACGAAACGGTCATCACCGTTGTTGCCGATGACGATTGTACGGCACAGGTGACAAGTGTTCCCGTCAGCATGCCTGTGATGCGGTTGGTCGTCATTTTGGCAAGGATGTGTCTCAGCTGGGGACCTGCCAGTTTCTGCAATGCCTCACTCATCATGCGCATGCCGTAAATCAGGAGACCCAGCGAACCAAGGAGGTGCAGTGCTACCAATACATAATTTTGATTTGTTTCCATATAACTAAGATGATTTGAATGCAAAGGTAGGGGCATTCTTCGTGCTTGCCAAGAAAAATGTGTTACGATATGGTTACATTATAGCTGGATAGTCATAAATCATCCTAAAAACCGAAATTTTATCGGTCAATCATGGTCGGTTTTAACATGAAATGACTAATTTTGCGGCATCATATAAAGAGAAACGGTATGAAAAGTGATTTTGAAAAGATGCGCAGTGAGGAGTTCTATGACTTTACGAGCGAGGAATGCTTGACGAGTTACTATAGAGCCAAGCATATTTGTGCGAAACTGCAATCCATGACTGTCGAAGACGAGGATTACCGAAAGACGATAGAGGAGTTGATTCCAGGTATCCCAGAGTCATCCACAGTGTCACCACCATTCCATTGCGACCACGGGCATGGCATCCGATTGGGCGAGAATGTGTTCATCAACTACAATGGTACCATGCTCGACGGAGGTATGATCACCATCGGCGCCAATACACAGGTCGGCCCGAACTGTCAGTTCCTGACTCCGAACCATCCTATCGACTATGTGGAACGTCGCAAACCGATAGAACGATGCTCACCGATAACCGTTGGCGAGGACTGTTGGTTGGGAGGGGGCGTCACGGTGTGTCCCGGAGTGACCATTGGCGACCGTTGTATCATTGGGGCTGGCAGTGTGGTGGTTAAAGATATACCATCCGACTCGATAGCCGTAGGCAATCCATGCAGAGTCATCCGCCATTTGACAGAAACAGATACCCCATCAAACAAAACAAGATGAGAACAAGGATATTGATGATGATGTTGGGTGTGGCCCTGTGTGGCTACGCACAACCGAGAGTGGAGAAGACAATGAGTGATGGCTGGCAGTTCTCACGTGACGGGAATCACTGGGAAACGGTGAGAGTGCCCCACGACTGGGCCATCAGCGGTCCTTTTGACAAGAAATGGGACTTGCAGGTGGTGGCCATCGAGCAGAACGGAGAGAAGGTGGCCACCGAGAAATCGGGACGTTCAGGAGCACTCCCCTGGATCGGTGAAGGACAATATAAATGCTCCTTCGAGGTTCCCCACGGGTATGCCCATGCCGAGCTGCTCTTCGATGGTGCGATGAGTGAGCCCGTGGTATATATCAACGGGCATGAGGCGGGGCACTGGGCTTATGGCTACAACTGCTTCCGTGTGGATGCCACACCTTATTTAAATAAAGAGAATCAGCCTAACGAGGTATGGGTGAAACTCAGGAATGTGGAAGAGAGCAGTCGGTGGTATCCCGGAGCAGGCATCTACCGTCCGGTGAAGCTGATCTGTACGCAGAATACGCGTCTCGACGACTGGGGCACATTTGTCCGTACTTCGCGAATAGAGGGGAAGCGTGCATGGGTTGACGTGGATCTTCAGGTGGCAACCGACCGACAGTCAATGGCGGATCTCGCCGCTGAGGTAGCCCTCATTGATGAACGAGGCAGAACGGTCGTTGCGGGGCATGACGATGTCGGTGATGACGGTCGTGTGGCGATGCAGCTCGTGATGAACAAGGCACAGCTGTGGACACCCGAGACGCCCCATCTGTATCAGGTGGTCGTCAGCCTGTACCAGAACCATCAGCTCATCGACGAGCAACGTTTCAAGACGGGCATCCGCACCATCCGGGTGAGTAAGGAGAAAGGATTTGAGCTGAACGGGGTGTCCCGTAAGATTCAGGGGGTATGCTTGCATCATGACTTAGGACCGCTGGGGGCAGCGGTGAATAAGGCCGCACTGACTCGTCAGATCCTGCTGATGAAGGAGATGGGAGCCGATGCCATCCGAACGAGTCATAACATGCCCTCGCAGATGCAGATGGAGCTTTTCGACTCGTTGGGAATGATGGTGATGGCCGAGAGCTTCGATATGTGGATCTATCCCAAGTGCAAGAACGGGTATGCCCGTTTCTTCAAGGAATGGAGCGACAAAGACATCGAACGGTTGGTGCGGGCACATCGTAACCATCCGTCGATCGTGATGTGGAGCATCGGCAACGAGATTCCTGAGCAATGGAGCGAGGAAGGGCGCCAGATCTCTGAGCACCTGCAGGATATCTGTCACCGACTGGATCCCACACGACCGGTGACACAGGGACTTGACAAGGCTGAGGAAGCCCTGAAGAGTGGCTTCGCCCAAGTGATGGATGTGCCTGGCTTTAACTACCGCGTTTACAAATACCCCGCCAATATCCGGCAACTGCCCAAGGGCTTCCTGTTAGGCAGTGAGACCGCCTCCACCGTGAGCAGTCGTGGCTTCTACCGTTTCCCGGTGAAAGAAACGGTCAGCATCCCCTATAAGGACGGTCAATGCTCCAGCTATGATACGGAGAATTGTTCGTGGAGCAACCTCCCCGAGGATGATTTCATTGCACAGGAAGACCTGAGCTATACCATCGGACAGTTTGTGTGGACAGGCTTTGACTATCTCGGAGAGCCCACACCCTATGATGAGTACTGGCCCTCGCGCAGCAGCTATTTCGGCATCTGCGACTTGGCCGGACTGCCTAAAGACAGGTATTATCTCTACCGAAGTGTATGGAACCGCGACAGTCATACCATTCACCTGCTTCCTCACTGGACTTGGCCGGGTAGGGAAGGGAAGGTGACACCCGTTTATTGCTATACCGACTACCCCTCTGCTGAACTGTTCGTGAACGGGGTGAGTCAGGGCAGACGCACGAAAGACAGGAACCAAAAACTGGACCGGTACCGTCTGCGCTGGAATGATGTCGTCTATCAGCCTGGCGAATTGCGTGTGGTAGTATATGACCAAGAGGGTAGGGCCGCTGGCGAGGAAATCATCAGGACAGCTGGAAAACCTGATCACCTGTTGTTGGAGGCCGACAAAACTGTGCTCTGCGCCGATGGGGAGGACATGACATTCGTCACGGTAAGCATGGTGGATCGGATGGGGAACCTTGTACCGGATGCCGACCACTCACTGACCTTCGAAGTGGAGGGACAGGGGGCGTTCCAGGCCGCATGCAACGGTGATGCCAAGTCGCTGGAGCCCTTCACCCAGCCCCGTATGAAACTGTTCAACGGGAAACTGGTGGTTGTAGTGAGGTCAACATCTTGTCCGGGAGAGATCACGCTACGTGTGAAAGCCGAGAAACAAAAAATGGAACAAACCATACATTTTTCCTCCAAATAGTTGCTCATTTCATAAAAAATGTGTAATATTGCACGCTGAAAAGAAAAAATAGCATAAAAATGAAAGATATCAAGGAATATTGGCAGCCAGAATTGGAAACCATGCCACGCGAGGAGTTAGAGAAACTGCAGGTAAAGAAACTGAAGGAAAGCATCAGGGTGGCGATGAAAAGTGAGTTCTACGGAAAACGTTTCGCCGAGTTAGGACTCACACCCGATGATTTCAATACAGTGGCCGACATCCGTAAGATTCCTTTTACCACGAAGCAGGACCTGAGGGATAACTATCCCTTCGGACTGGTAGGCGGTGATATGAAGGATGCCATCCGTATCCACTCTACCAGTGGTACGACAGGGCATCCCACTGTTGTCACCTATTCCCGTCATGACATCGACTCTTGGGCCAATATGATTGCCCGTGACATGTATATGGTGGGATGCCGCGACACCGATGTGTTCCAGAACTCTTCTGGCTATGGCATGTTCACCGGCGGACTGGGTTTCCAGTACGGAGCCGAGAAGTTAGGAGCTACCACGGTGCCAGCTGCTGCCGGTAACTCCAAACGACAGATCATGTTCATCAAGGATTTCGGCACGACTTGTCTGCATGCCATCCCCTCGTATGCCGTCCGTTTGGCCGAGGTGTTCCAAGAAGAAGGCATCGATCCGCGATCCACGAAACTACGTACCTTGTTTATCGGTGCTGAACCTCATACTGATGAGCAACGCCGCCGCATCGAACGACTGTTGGGAGTGAAAGCCTACAACTCTTTCGGTATGACCGAGATGAACGGTCCCGGCGTGGCATTCGAATGCAAGGAACAGGACGGTATGCACCTGTGGGAGGACAATTATATCCTCGAAATCGTGGATCCAGACACCTTGGAGCCTGTTCCCGACGGACAGATCGGAGAGATGGTGCTCACTACGCTCGACCGTACGATGATGCCGATCCTACGCTACCGCACACGTGACCTCACCCGTATCATTCCCGGTGAGTGCAAGTGCGGACGCACCCATCGCCGCATCGACCGTATCAAGGGACGTACCGACGATATGTTCATCATCAAGGGTGTGAACGTGTTCCCGATGCAGGTGGAGAAGATCCTCGTGCAGTATCCAGGACTGGGAAGCAACTACCTGATCACCCTCGATACTGAGGATGACAATGACATCATGACCGTGGAGGTTGAATTGGATGACATCAACACCGATGTTTATCCCGAACTCCAGAAAATGACACGTAACATCCAACGTGCCCTGAAGGATGAGATCTTGCTGACACCGCGTGTGAAACTGGTCAAGAAAGGCTCTCTGCCCGTGAGTGAAGGGAAAGCCGTCAGAGTGAAAGATCTGCGCGAGGGACGTTCCTAATAGTTCATGTTTTTGGATATGAAACGGATGTTTTTAATCATGGTGACCTGTGCTATGATGACGGTTGTCTGTGCACAGGTTACAATGCGTGATGTTTGGCAGTCAATGCCCGACCATCTCGTTCCTTATCTCCATCAGAACCTTCGTGTAGAGCTGCTTGAATTACAGGATATGAAGGCAGAAGCCGAGGCGAAGAACCTGTTGAATGGTACAAGTATAATGGACACGCTTACAGCGGATTACACATTTGTGCGTCTGTCTGAATACTCCACACTTGCACTCAAGCTCCTGACACGCCCTGACTCTACCCAGATCATCTGTTTCGTGAAGACGGTGATGGCACCCGAGGCGGAGAGTGAAGTGAACTTCTACGACGTGAACTGGCAGCCCCTTGACATTCCCAGCGGACTCCCCTTGCATGAGTTGGCCGATGCCTTGCTCTCGCAGATGACGGTGAAGCCGGTCGGTATGGAGGAGGATCGTTTTGAAGAACTGCGCAAGATGATCGATCCCGTGATGTGCCAGGTCGAGCTGTCACCCGCTGCTCCCACGCTTGTTATGCGCCTGTCCATTCCTGCACTCACTCAGCAGGAACGTGATGATATTTCACCTATTATAAAGCCAATAACCTTTAAATGGGACGGGAAAACTTTTAAAGAATATTAATTATTCGTGATAATTTGTTTTTTTTTATTTTTAGAACAAAAAAAGAATTAACTTTGCACCGTGTTTTTCATGGTATTAGATTATTAAGGTTAAATTAAGATTGGTTGTCGTGAGACAATCAATTTTTTTTTTGCCATTATTTAAAGGATTTATTTTGCGCTTATCTGTTTTTTCGTTAACTTTGCGCCCAAATAAATAGAACATGATATGAATCTGAAAGTTCGTTTGGCACTGATGAACTTCCTACAGTTCGCAGTGTGGGGTGCTTATCTTACGTCGATGGGCACATACCTGGTACATTTAGGCCTTGTTTCGCAGATCGGTTGGTTTTACGCAATGCAAGGTGTTGTCTCAATCTTCATGCCTGCCCTGATGGGAATCATTGCCGATCGGTGGGTTCCTGCACAACGGCTGTTAGGACTCTGCCATCTCATCGCTGGTCTTTTCATGTTCGCCGCCGCCTACTATGCGGTGTCTGCCGACCAGGGGGCGAGCTTCGGTACCTTATTCACCCTGTATAGCGTGAGTGTGGCATTCTACATGCCCACACTGGCCCTGACCAACAGCGTTGCCTATAATGCCCTGACGAATGCAGGGATGGATACGGTGAAGGATTTCCCGCCTATCCGTGTGTTTGGCACAGTGGGCTTCATCTGTACCATGTGGTTCGTTGACCTGATGGGATACCAGCCCAACCAGAACCAGTTCGTCACCTCGGGTGTCATTAGCATCATTTTGTTCTTATACACTTTCACCCTGCCAGCCTGTCCGGTGAGCAAGGGCGGTGAGAAGAAGAGTCTTGTGGATGCCTTCGGACTGCGTGCCTTCACGTTGTTCAAACAGAAGAAGATGGCTATCTTCTTTATCTTCTCCATGCTGCTGGGGGTGAGTCTGCAAATCACCAACGGTTTTGCCAACCCATTCATCTCAAGTTTCTCCAGTATCCCGGAGTATGCCGACACCTTCGGTGTACAGCATGCCAATATCCTGATTTCTTTGTCGCAGATCAGTGAGACCTGCTGTATCTTGCTCATCCCGTTCTTTATGAAACGCTATGGCATCAAGAACGTGATGCTGATCGCCATGTTTGCATGGGTGTTGCGCTTTGGCTTGTTCGGCACGGGCAATCCGGGCAGTGGCGTCTGGATGTTCGTATTGTCGATGATCGTGTATGGCGTAGCCTTCGATTTCTTCAATATCAGTGGATCGCTGTTTGTGGACAAGACCACCTCTCCTGAGATCCGCTCGTCAGCACAGGGACTGTTCATGCTGATGACGAACGGTATCGGTGCTACCGTCGGTACATTGACTGCGCAGGCTGTGGTCAACGCACACACACTGAACGGTGTGACCGATTGGCAGACGTGCTGGTTCATCTTTGCCGGTTATGCGTTGGTGGTAGGCATTGCCTTCGCCCTGATATTCCGTCCTTCGAAGGAGGAGGTGATGGTTTGATATCGGTTACTGATCCTGAACAACGATTCCAAAAGATCATTCATGAAAGAAGAGCGTTATTTCTATGTGCCTGATGCCGCATCTCAGAAAGAGCTGCCGCCCGAGGAGGCGATGCATGCCCTGCGTGTGCTTCGCCTGAAAGGTGGTGACGAGATGGTGCTCATGGATGGGCAGGGAACGTTCTATCGGGCTGTCGTGACCATTGCTGCCACCAAGCGCTGCATGTATGAGATCACGGAAGCGATGCCGCAGACTCGTGACTGGCGCGGACGGCTGCATCTGGTCATGGCTCCAACGAAGATGATGGAGCGTGTGGAATGGTTTGTGGAGAAGGCTACCGAGATCGGTGTGGATGAGTTCAGTTTCCTGAACTGTCGTTTCTCGGAACGGAAACTGCTGCGCACCGTGCGCCTGGAGAAGATCGTGATCTCTGCCGTCAAGCAGAGCAGAAAGGCATGGAAACCTCTTGTCAACCCGCAGGTTAACTTCAAGGATTTTATCCATCAGGAAAGGGAAGGACAGAAGTTCATTGCCCATTGCTATCCTGAGGTGGGGCGAGAGGATCTGTTCCGTATCCTCCAGCAACCAGACATTGCGATGGGGGATGATGACATCACGATCCTGATTGGGCCTGAGGGTGACTTTTCCATCGATGAGGTGCACGATGCGATCGCCCATGGTTACCGCAGCATCTCATTAGGACGAGAACGTCTGCGCACAGAGACTGCTGCCTTGGCAGCCACGATGATGAGTCATCTGTCAAGAAGAATAGGTATATAATCAAATGAAAAAGATAAGCATTCTGTTAGGGGCAGCATTCGCCGTGCTGCTCTCATCATGTTCGGGCGACGAGTACCTGAACACCATTCCCAAAGGAAGCACGGCTCTGATTTCCGTAGATCCGTCACCGATCGCCACCGACCGCTTGGGTCAGCCTCAGATATTGGAAAACCTTCTCCATCTGTCTGGAGAGTCATCTGGCATTGACAAGTCTTCCAAATACTACCTCTTTGTCTCTCCTGATGGGAACCTGGGATTTGCAGCTAAGGTGGAGGACCGACAGCTGTTGGAAAGTCAGTTGAATGATCTGTCAAAGAAAGGTGTGTGTCAGCAGGTTACCGAACAAAAGAATATCTGTTTTACATGTGTCGATGACAAGTGGGCAGTAGGGTTCAACGACCATTCTTTGTTAGTGCTCGGTCCTGTGGTTGCGGCACAGCAGTCACAGGCAGAACAGCAGATCGCCCGTTACTTCCGACAGGACAAGAAGGCGGGTATCACTGAGTCGAGGATGTTCCAGAAGCTCGACTCCATCCCTTCGTCTATCGCCATGGTGGCACAGGTAGCTGCCCTGCCGGAGCAGTTCGCTACTCCCTTGATGTTAGGTGCACCCAAGACAGCCGATGCCTCGCAGGTGATGATTGCTGCCTCGTTGTATAACGATGATCATGTGCTCTGTATCCAAGGAGCACCTTTCTCCTTCAATACTGCCATCGACCGTTCGTTGAAGGCTGCCGCAGCCATCTTCCGTCCGATGGAAGGGCGTTTCGTGTACAATCTTCACCCACAGGCTGTCATCTCGTTACTTACCCATGTTCAGGGATCCCAGTTCCTCCCTCTGCTTCAGGAGAATAAAGCACTGAGCACCTTACTGATGGGTATCAACACCGCCATCGACATGAACAGTGTGATCCGTTCGGTGGATGGTGACCTGTTGCTCTCACTGAGTGGCATCGGGGAGGGGAAGATGCGGATGGTGATGGGTGCACAGATGGGTAACACCGATTTCTGGAAACAGGCCGACTACTGGCGTCAGACTGCTCCCCGTGATTTCCTGTTCACGTTGGATCAGTCGGACCCCTCACAGAAGGCTGAGTTCCTTTGTGGGAACGAGCCGACCCTCTCCATGCTCCGTCGTTCGGAGCCTGCAACGAAGACTTCTGTTGTCGAGCGACTGAAGGGGCAGCGGATGTGCATCGTCTTGAACCTCAGTGCCCTTGAAGAGAGTATGGCGCAAACGGTCAGCTCCTTCCTCACTCCGTTGTTCGGTGATGTCTCCATGCTCATCTATTCGTTGGATGCTCCCAACGACTGATGTGAACCAAACCAAGAAAAGATGAATACAATTCGATTTCAATATGTGATACCTCAGGTCTTTGCCGTCCGCGAAGAGCAACACAGCGACGTGTGGCAGCAGGATATCCTCTTTGAACGGGGAAAGACCTATCTTGTTGAGGCCGAGAGTGGGAAAGGTAAGAGCACCTTCTGCAGCTATCTCTTAGGCTACCGGAACGACTATTCGGGTCGGCTTCTCTTTGATGAGAAGGATACCCGTTCGTTCAAGATCGCCGACTGGACCCTGATCCGTCAGCAGAAAATCAGTCATCTGTTTCAGGAACTCCGTCTGTTCCCCGAGCTCACCGCCATGGAGAACGTGATGATCAAGAACAACCTCACCGGTTGTAAGACACGTGAGGAGATCGTGCGCTGGTTCGAGATGTTGGGGATTCCCGACAAGATGGATGCGAAGATCGGCAGGATGTCGTTCGGACAGCAGCAGCGTGTGGCCTTGATCCGTTGTCTGGTTCAGCCTTTCGATTTCTTGGTGGCCGATGAGCCGATCAGTCATCTCGATGACCAGAATGCGCAGATCATGGGAGAGATCATGACTCAGGAGGCCCGTCATCAGGGTGCCGGAATGATCATCACCAGCATCGGTAAGCACATGGATATACATTATGACTCTATCGTCAAACTTTAAGACATGCAGATCATGAATTTAGTTTGGAAACTCCTCAGACAACATATCAGCATTCCGCAGATAGCAGGCTTCTTCGTTGCCAATCTGGTGGGAATGTTCATTGTGATGCTTGGTGTGCAGTTCTACCGGGATGTTCTCCCTGTCTTCACTTCTGAAGACTCCTTTATGAAACAAGATTATCTGATCGTGAGCAAGAAGATCGGCATGGCAAATAGTCTGTCTGCACATGGAAACGTGTTCAGCGGTGCCGAGATTGAGGAGCTGGAAGGACAGTCGTTTGTCGAGAAGACCGGCAGATTCATCCGTGCACAGTATCAGGTGCAGGCCTCCTTAGGCATTGGCGGACAGAGCATGATGAGCACCGAGCTGTTCTTCGAGAGTGTTCCCGACGCCTTTGTCGATGTATCGTCAAACCAGTGGCGTTACACCCCCGGAGAGACCGATGCCGTGCCCATCATCCTCCCACGCTCATACATCAACATGTATAACTTCGGATTCGCTCGCAGTCATCATCTTCCTGCCATCAACGAGAGTGTGCTGGGCATGGTCGATGTGCGTATCCGTATCCGAGGAAACGGGCGTGAGACCGAGCTGAAGGGTAGGGTGATAGGATTCTCCAACCGCCTGAACACCATTCTGGTGCCCGAGAACTTCATTGTATGGAGTAACAGGGAATATGCACCTGAGGACACTCCCGAGACAACCCGTCTGATCGTACAGGTCAGTAACCCCACCGATCCTGCTGTCTCCGATTATTTAGCCTCACAGGGATACGAACTGGAGGAAGATCGCTCCCAGACGGAGAAGACCGCTTATTTCTTGAAGATGATCATCATGATCGTACTCGCCATCGGACTGGTCATTACCGTCCTCAGTTTCTATATCCTTATGCTTAGCATCTACCTGCTCGTACAGAAGAATGCGGAGAAGTTAGAGAACCTGATGCTCATCGGCTATTCTCCTTCACGGACGGCAAGACCCTACCAGCTTCTCACCTTAGTGTTGAACTTCTTAGTGTTCGTTCTCGCCCTTCTCGTGCTGTGGTTCGTGCGCTGTTATTATATGGATCTCGTCACCACCCTCTATCCCGAGATGACTTCAGGTACGCTGTTACCTGCCGTCGTGGCCGGACTCCTGCTGCTGTTGCTGGTCTCTGTCATCAACGTCTTCGCCATCCGTCGCAAGGTGCTCTCCATCTGGAAAAGGAAGGAATAGTGGGTGCACCTCTTGACATAAGACAATTTTATGCTTCCTTGGCGGATTATTGAGTGGAGTGTTTGGTGGAATCTATTATTTTCCTTACCTTTGCAACCGTAAATAAAATTTTATTCATTTTTATCATTATTAATTCAACTCTATTTAAAACATGCAGAAAAGATTATTCTTTCTGATTGCCACGATGCTGATGATGGTTTCATCAGCTATGGCACAGGTGACCACTTCGAGTATGTCGGGTAAGGTGACCATCGGGTCTGCCACCGGCGAAGAAGTAATCGGAGCCACCGTACAGGCTGTACATGAGCCTTCGGGAACCCGTTACACAGCGGTCACGAACATCGACGGACGCTTCAATATTCAGGGTATGCGTACCGGCGGTCCTTATTCTGTTACTGTCAGTTACATCGGTTTCCAGACGAAGACTCTCAAAGGTATCAGTCTTCAGTTAGGTGAGACCTATAACTTGCAGGTATGGCTCTCTGAAGATGCCAATGAGCTCGCCGAGGTGGTGATCACTGGTAAGGCATCGAAATTTGCAGCAGAGAAGACTGGTGCTACCACGAACATTTCAAACACGATGATGAACGAGCTGCCTACCATCAACCGCTCGATCAGCGACATCGCCCGTGTGTCTCCCTACGCCAATGGCATGAGCTTCGCCGGCGGTGACGGTCGTAGCACAAACTTCACCTTGGATGGTGCCAACTTCAACAACAACTTCGGTCTCTCCGATAAACTGCCTGGTGGTGGTAACCCCATCTCTATGGATGCCATCGACGAGGTGCAGGTGGTTGTCGCTCCCTACGACGTGCGCCAGACTAACTTCATCGGCGGTGGTATCAATGCAGTTACCAAGTCGGGTACCAATACTTTCAAAGGGACGGCCTATGTTTATCACAACAATGAGAACATGCACGGTAACCGTGTGGATAATATCTCACTGAGCGATCCGGGCAAAGATCGTCTCACCACCTATGGCTTCACCTTGGGCGGACCGATCATCAAGGACAAGCTCTTCTTCTTCGTCAACTATGAGCACTCCGCCGTGCCTACCGTGGCCACTCGTTGGCAGGCATCTCAGGATGGAAAGTCAGATGCCAATAACTACATCTCTCGTACCACCCTTTCTGACATGCAGCGCGTGAGCGAGTTCATGCAGAGCAAGTATGGCTATAACACTGGTTCTTGGACCAACTTCCCTGCTGATGAGAGCAACAACAAGATTTTGGCACGTCTCGACTGGAACATCACCGACAACCACCACTTGGCCGTTCGTTATAACAACACCAAGAACACGGCATGGAACTCGGTGAACGGAAACTCCACACAGGCTTCCTACCGTATCCGTCTCGACCGTATGTCGATCTACTCAATGGCCTTCGCCAACACCATGTACTCTATGGATAACAAGGTGCAGTCATGGTCAGCCGACCTGAACAGTCGCTTCGGTGAGAAGATCTCTAACCAGCTGCTCTTCACTTATTCGAACATCGAGGATATGCGTGGCAGCGACTCCAGCATGTTCCCCTTCATTGATATTCTGAACGGCTATCAGACCGGCAGCGAATACGGTGACTATGGTGTGAAGCAGACACTTGAGCCGTACATGTCATTAGGTTATGAGCTGTTCTCTTACCTGAATGGTGTGACGAACAAAATCACTACGGTGACCGATAACTTCACCTATTACCTGCCCAAGCACAAGATCACGGCAGGATTCAACTTCGAGCACCAGACCGCTGATAACAGCTATCTGCGTGGTGGTACAGGATACTATCGTTTCCGTTCTGTAGATGATCTGCTGAACGGCGCAATTCCTGAGACTGTGGCCATCGACTACGGTTACAACGGTCGTCAGGCTACTTCGAATGTCACCTTCAACCAGCTCGGTCTGTATCTGCAGGACGAGTGGAACATCCGCGACAACTTCAAGCTCACGGCAGGTATCCGCTTCGATAATCTGATGTTCAACGAGGACGACATCATCACAAACAATGCTATTCGCGACCTTGACTTCAACGGTCGTCACATCGACACCGGTAAGTGGCCGAACTCTAATATTCAGATTTCTCCGCGTGTTGGCTTCACATGGGATGTCTTCGGTGACCGCTCCCTGAAGGTGCGCGGCGGTACCGGCCTCTTCGCCGGTCGTCTGCCTTTGGTGTTCTTCACCAACATGCCCGCTGCCTCTGGTATGATCCAGAACCGTCCGGTGCTCAGCACTACTTATAACTCTGACGGAACCGTCAAGACCCTTGATGCTGCACTCGCTAACTTCGCAGGTGGTTTGGTAACGACCGTTGAGGAGATCCGTCAGAAGATGGGTGAGGGCATCGCTCCTGCCAATATCACGCCCGACCAGGGTCTCTTCCAGAAGAGCATCGCTGGTGTGGATCCCGATTTCAAGATGCCGCAGGTGTGGAAGTCCAGCATCGCCGTTGACTATCAGCTGCCTGTTAGCTTCCCCTTCACGGCTACAGCCGAGTTCACCTACACAAAGAAGATCAACGATGTGCGCTTGGTGAACTGGAACATCAAGGAGGATACCAGCAACTGGGGACATCTGCAGGGTGCCGACAACCGTCTGCTCTATCCGTCAGACTTTAAATACTACAACAACGTGAGTGATGCTTGTATGCTGGTGAACACCAGCAAGGGCTATGGCTGGACAGCTAACCTCACCTTGAACGCTGAGCCCATCGAGAACCTGAATATCATGGCTGCCTATACGCACACTGTGATGAAAGAGGTGTCGGGTATGCCGGGTTCCAACGCTACTTCTGCATGGAACGGTCTCTACACCATCGATGGTCCTAACTCTGGTAAGGTGCAGAACTCCCAGTACGTGATCCCCGATCGTATCATCGCCAGTGTATCATATAAGTACGGTAAAGAGCATTTCTCCCTGTTCTACACTGGTTACAGCCCTGCCGGATACAGCTTCTTCTATAACGGTGACGTGAATGGCGACGGTGTGGCTACTGACCTGATGTACATCCCTGCCAACGACAGCGAGATCAAGTTCACTAACGAGAGCGATCGTCAGCTGTTCTGGGACTTCGTGAACCAGGACAATTACCTGAAGAACCACAAGGGTGAGTATGCTGAGGCTTACTCCGCTCGCGCTCCCTTCGTGCACCGCTTCGACTTCCGCTGGGCTCATGACTTCGACCTGAAGATCGGCAGCACCAAGCACAAGCTGCAGCTCTCTGCCGACCTCATGAACGTGGGTAACCTGCTCAGCTCTCGCTGGGGTGTGGAGAAGAACATGCTGGATTCCTTCAACGGTCAGTTCCTGAAGGTTGACAAGGTGGAGAACGGCGTTCCTTTCTTCTCAATGCGTAAGGACTCCAACGGTAACGCACCGAAGGAGACGTGGAGCTTCAACCACAACTATGACCAGTGCTGGAAACTGCAGCTCGGTGTGAAATACTATTTCAACTAAGATCACATTCCATATTAATAAAAAGATCGGGTGCCACACGGCATCCGATCTTTTTTGGGATTGCACGGCATTCAATTGATTTGGCCGGACGTTTGAATCTTTCTGGCACGGCAAGACTGTCTGAATGGCAAGGCACAAGAGGCTCGATGGCTATACACAAGAGGCTTAACGGCCATATAAGTGAGCGGTAATAACAAGGGATAGTTACAGAACGAGCGTTTCAGCGTCATTCACATAGCATGACAGAACGAAAAAACAGCTACAGAAAATGAAAATGACCTTTCTTAGCCTGCTCCTGCTTGCCGCCGCGACAGCAGGAGCGCACGCTCAGGGCAGCATCACCGTGGCCAAAGACGGCACGGGCAACTTCACTACCATACAGGAAGCCGTCGATGCAGCACCCGACGGCGAGGCCACAACCATCATCGTCAAGGCCGGAACCTATGAGGAGCGCGTCAGCATAGGCACGAAGCAGCACCCCAGCACGAAGCAGCTGAGCCTCATCGGCGACGGGGCAGAGGAGACAATCATCTCGTCGGACCTTGGGAAGAACCCCAACAACACGTCGATAGAGAAGACGGCAGCCCTCGCCGTCTATGCCGACGACTTCTACGCCGAGGGCATCACGCTGCGCAACACCAGCGGGAAGGCAGGCGGACAGGCGCTGGCCCTCTTCGTTGCGGGCGACCGTCAGACCTACTACCGCTGCCACATTCGCGGTTACCAGGACACCCACCGCACGAAGAAACAGACGCGCAGCTATTTCCGTGACTGCCTCATCGAGGGAGCCACCGACTTCATCTATGCCGGCGGCACGGCGTGGTTCGAGCAGTGCACACTTAACTGTATCGCCAACGGCTATATCACGGCTCCCGAAGACATCACCATCTGGGCCGACGGACCGTCGGGACAGCGGCTGTGGCTGGGTTTCATCTTCAACAAATGTCGCATCAACGGCGATGGAATCGGCAAAAACAGCATGTATCTGGGGCGCCCGTGGGGCAGCGAAAAGTGCGGCAGCATCTTCCTTGACTGCAACCTCGGCGACGTGGTGAGACCTGAGGGGTGGACCACGATGGGCGGCAACACAGGCGAGAAATCGTTCTTCGCCGAATACCGCAGCACCAACGGTGACGGCACTCTGGCCGACGTATCGGGTCGCGTGGCCTGGAGTCACCAGATGACCGATGCCGACTATCACGCGCTGATGACGTGGCGCGCCGTGGACAGCGTCTTCATGAAGCGCACCGGCAACGCAGTGAGTTTCGACCCCGAGACCGTCATCGCCGCCCACCATGCGCTCGCCGTTGACGACTACGCCCCCGTGGAGCAGCGGCTGCTGGCATTCCCAACGGCCCGCGGCTTCGGAAAGTTCGCCTCGGGGGGCCGTGGCGGCAAGGTGGTTGAGGTGACCAACCTCGACGACTCGGGCGAAGGGTCGCTGCGATGGGCACTCACCGAGGCTGGCCGCGAGGATGCCACCATCGTGTTCCGCGTCAGTGGCATCATCACGCTGAACAGCGACATACGCGCCAAGCTGCGCAACGTGACCATAGCAGGGCAGACGGCTCCCGGCGACGGCATCCTTTATCGCGGCGGCAAGTTGAACCTCGGCGGGTCGGACAACTTCATCATGCGCAACATCCGCGGCCGCATCGGACTGAAAGACGACCAGACCTTCATCAAGGGCGGCAGCATCGGCATCGAGAACGCCAACAACTTCATCATCGACCACTGCTGCTTCGGATGGAGCGGCGAGGAGAACATGACCGTCTATGACAACCATTTCACCACCGTGCAGTGGACCATCGTGCACGAAGGACTCTACGATGCCGGACACCAGAAGGGCAACCGCAGCTACGGCGACCAGTGGGGCGGATCGCCCGCCACGTTCCACCACAACCTGCTGGCGCATAACTACAACCGCTCGTCGCGCATCAACGGAGCGAGCAACGAGAGCCAGGACCGCAACGTCTTCGTGGAATACTATAATAATGTGAACTATAACTGGGGCAAGAAGAACTCGTGCTACGGCGGCGAGAACGAGGCCGGACCGCACAGTACGCACGAATGCAACTTCGTGGGCAACTACTACAAGCCAGGTCCGAGCACGCCTTCGGGCAGCTTCTTCATGCAGATTTCGAACAACCGCAAAGGAAAGACATCGACAGGGCCGTCGCTATGGTTCTTCAGCGGCAACAAGATGGAAGGCAACACAGCCGCCGATAGCGATAACTGGAAAGCCATCGACAACAACACGCAGTACAACGTGGAGCAGCTGCGCCGCGACACGCTGCTCTATCCATCGGCCTTCTATCCCTCGAAAAACGCCTTCGACTACGACGACTACATGACGCCCGTGGAGACTGCCGACGCGGCCTACGCCAGCGTGCTGGCCCGTGTGGGCACCATCCGCCGCGACGCCGTGGAGCAACGCATCGTGGACGAGGTGGCCACGAAGACCGCCCACTACAAGGGAAGCACGCTGAACAAGGCGGGATTCATCGACTCGCCGGCCGACGCTGAGGGCTGGCCTACGTACGACAGCGGCACGCCCTACACGGACAATGACCACGACGGTATGGACGACGCATGGGAAGTCGAGCACGGTCTGGACCCCACCGACGGCGAGGACGGCAAGCGCATCTACTCGGCTGAGGGCTACACGGCGCTGGAAATCTTCCTGAACAGTCTGATGGGTGAGAATATTCAGATTTCAACGGGCATCGACATCACCAGCACTCAGAGGGAAGTGAGGTCGGTGAAGCTGTACAACTCGAGCGGCATCCTGCTGAAACAGCAGACCGACAGCAGCGACATCGATCTGGCGGACATGCCGTGCGGACTCTATATCGCACGGAAACTGCACAGTGACCGCTCGGTGGAGACGACGAAAATGATGAAGAGATAAGAAGGAAACAAACGTATAGCTATCACCACGGAAACGGTAGATATCGTCAAAGATACGATGATTCTCAATCCCGTTCTCTGACGTCTCAGGGATACTAGGGTACTCCAAAATAGTTGGCTTCTCTTTCCTGTTTTCCCAAATGGCTATAGCCCAATGATGTTGAGCGCATCGTTCTGTTGAAGACGCTGAAAGCAGATAACTGTTAAATTTGAAAGAGTCTTTTCATCTTTTGATTATTATGGTTTGACTAATGGCGGAGCAGCGAGAGCAGAGTCAAAAAGTTTGAACTCTGCCGAGTCGCGACAGAATTTGCTGTTTTTCAAAGTTAATATCATGCTGATTTAACAAAGAAACTGCTGAAATATGGGGCCTGTTAGAATTGATGTGAAAGTCATATCAAACATTCCTCATAGAGATTACTGAGCGGATGTTAATAGGCTGTTGCAATGCTGACGAGAGTTCTTCTTTTGGACAATCTATGGCTTGCACCTGTGAGTCTTTATGTCGCAGTTTCATAATAAAGATGCTTGGACCTGTGGTAATGCTTCCAACAAAGGAGTGGCAAGAAAGCAATATATCAACGGAAATGATAAGACGGACAATTGCTTTCTTCTTGCTTTGGAAATCTTTTTGGCAGAATTGTTTGTGATAATACCCAATCTCATTCTGTTGACAAAGCGTCAATAGGATGAGATGAGGAAATTCTTCCCTGGCCTTCAAAAACTGGCGATAGTCGTCAGTCAGAACAAACAAGCAATCCCCATCGCTAAGATTTAACTTCTGGATAATAGTCGTACCATCTATCAAACGAGTTTCCGTTTCCTTGTCACCACCTCTAATCTGAACCCCAGAGAATACCGACGGCAAAGATAATTTCATTTTGTAGGTTTTCTCCGTTTGTGACATGTAGGGCTGAAGTCGCCAAACCATACGGGCTATCAGAGCGTATGTTTCCGAATAGCCATCATCGATACCCAATTCCGTTATGCAATACCTTTGAGGCATCTTTGAAGGTACATCTTGCGCAAACAAAACGTATTCGCCGTAAACCCGATATGCTTTCAAACGGCCAATGAAGGTCTTTAGGTCTTTCTTCAGTTTCCAAGCAATGGGTCCCAAAGACTTCTTTATGGCACATAATCTGAAGATACGATGCCAAGACGGCGGTCTGTGGAAATTGTACTTTTGATGGAAAGGCTCATGGACTTCCTCACAAAACGGTAGAAAATATTCAGTCCATCCAACACCAGTGCCAAAATTGGCATTGTCTGAATAGATTTGGAACTTAATACGGTGAGCCAAGCAATACAGCATCGCATTCACCATATAATCCATTTCGATGAAAAAGCCGCAGTCAACACCAATTCGGCAAACCATTCTCCTGCGGAAAGAGTCGTTATACTTCTGATAGGATGTCAAATCCAGAGATTCCATACTTTTGTCTCTATTGATGATTATCTAATGGTACAGCTACATTCAGCCCTACATTTATATAGATACCATAAAAGAAACAAAGACTGCATCGTATGTAAAAATAGTTGGCAGCAATAACATTACCAAGTAATTCTTATTCCTAATGGAAGAGTGAACATAAATGGATGTTCCGTGCGATAGGTCTCGATGTCGCTACTCGTCGGGATGTAGTATTGCAGACTTGGCTCAGCAAAGAAGCCGATGTGGGGCATGAGGTTATACTGCAAGCCAAGGCCTGTACCTATCGACCACTGCAGTGGAGCGTGGAGCGTAGATTTCTCTTCCAGTTCTTTCATACCATTCACGAAATAGCTTGTTCTGATTGGCGCATAGACGGGTATCTCCAACTTCGCACCAAGACTTCCGTAGAGACTCCATCGCCTTATGTTATGTATTTTATATGTACCCTTCAACGGTATGCCAAGGTAGTGGATGGTCTGCAGCTCGCGGATGGTGTTCCCGTTTGTGCCTATCTCAGATTCTGACCTTAGACGGCTATAGCTCAAACCACTCTCCAAACCAAAGCGCTTGTTCAGTTTGTGCTTCAAGACCAAGGAGAAGTTAAACGGCATGTAATGGTGAGTCTTACGCTCAATCATGTCTGTTTCAAGCAGAGCAGCATTGTTCTGGGCAATCTTCAACAAGATTTGATACGTCTTGTAATCGACATCAAGTGTTCCACTCTGTAATGCTTCAGCATAGTCGCTCCATTTGCCGAAAGAGCGTATACGCGGAATGTCTGATGTCGCGTCTGTCATCTCCTTCTCTGTGAGCAAGAACGGGCTATTGGCATCCTGTTCACCCATGCTACCTGTATATGCCAAATCTACCGACCACTTTTGGATCTTGTATTCTACCTTTTTCGGCTTACGTGGGAACAGATCGGCTAAATGAGAGTCTTTGTCAGGACGCAAATCGGGCAGTGGCTTGTTGTCGTGAGTAATGGTTGTCGTGTCGGTGCGTTCTGCTTCATCACCGCTATGATGGATCGTGTCCACATGAGTAATACTATCTACAGAAACCACTTTGACGGGAACAAGGGCTATCTGATGTGGAGTAATGATTGGAATGATTGGAGTTCCATGTTCTATCACGGGAGTTCCTTCATCATGTTTTGTTTCAGGCGTAGTATGCTCTTGTTCTGTTACTATCTGCCCAGGTACTTCATGGGGCCTTCCCGTTTTGTAAAGATAAATAGCCAAAGGTAGCAGAAGCGGCAAGAGCCATAACAGCCAGTAATCCGCAAGAGACTTCTGCAACATTTTCTTTGCCCTTGACAGTTGCGACGATGACGAGTGGGCCGCAATTCCAAGGATATTGGCTATTTCCTTGTGCGACATCTCTTGGATAACCGCCAGCTTGAACACCTGATTGTAACCATTGGGCAGTGCATCTACAGCCGCCAGCAGTTCTGCCATTGTTGGCAGTTGCTTGTCGTTTGCTGAAATAGATTCTTGCGGCAGCTCTTCTTCTGACAAACTGGAAAGTGAAAGTATTGTTGGCTCATGATGACGCTGGACATATCGTCGGGCCACATTGGTAGTGATGCTTGTCAGCCATGCTTCGAAGCGTTGTGGGTTGCGCAACTGATCCATCTTGGCAAAAGCCAGCAGAAATGCATCATGAGCCAATTCCTCTGCCACTTGTCGATTGCCTACGATGCGTTGGCATATCCCCGTCATCTGCCGGTGATATGCCTTATACAGGCTTCCAAGTGCTGTCTCGTCGCCTTGTCGCCCTCGCTCTATGAGTTCCTCTATGTCCATCGAAAACATACTGCCTCTACCGACATAGATACCACTTTTCCAAAAAGACTGCACGGATTTAATCTTTTTTTTACAATCCAAACTGCGGCAATCTCAAAGAAGGGGGGATTCATGTTTAGCGGACAGTAATATTTTTTTATGAACGCTCACAGGGCGTAGATATTGTGAAGGGTGACATTAAGTCCTTTTCAGATTGTCCATCAACCGATAAGTGTCCTTTATTGTTTCGAGAGTCGAAATGACGTGGCTATCATGGTGTTCAACGGCTTCCACGAAAGTGGCCAATTCATTGAATATCCTTGTGAATAGACCTGATTGGCCGACAATATGGGGGTGAAGCTATTGTTCTGACAGAGATATTCTACAGTTGTTTTGTGAGGGCGCAATTTTTCCATCGGGATGCCTGAGACAGTCCGTGACGAAGCAGTAAAAGAGAGTTCTTCCATTTGTGAAAGGTGATAACTGCCAGAACAGGTGCATACCTTCAGCGACTCTTCTGCATCAGTCCATGAGTAAGCTGTGGAGAGTTCGAGCGTGCCGACGATATGGGGATGACGGAGCATGAGGATGTAAGAATCTTTGGCAATCTGACGGCAGACAATGATTTCGGGTTTACCGAACAGGAAGCAGACGAGGTCGAGAGGATGGATATAGAGGTCTAAAAAAGCATCACCCTCTGGGTGTACGCCTGTGAGATAATGCAAATCGTAATTGATTAGGCGCTCCTTGTTGAGACGCTTCTTTAGCAGTTGAATGGCTGGGGCATAGCGTTTCTGCAAGCCGACCATGACGACGGGCGAGCCGTGGAGTCGCTTTAAATCAATGAGCGTGTCGAGTTCTTCCAATGTCCGGCAGGGTGGTTTCTCGATGAAAAACGACTTGCCACTGTGGAGCACTTGCGAGGCTATAGAGAAATGGGCTGTTGGAGATGCTGAAACGAAAATGCCTTTAACTGCTTCATCGTTCAGAATCTCGTTGAGCGAGGTCGTGGCTTTCACACCAGGAAACTTCCGTACTATCAGCCGTGCCTTCCTTTCTGACGTGACGCAGATGTATTTCAGCGGTACACCAAGGTAATGCAGTACGGGATAAAGGTTGGTGAGTGAGTGTTGGCCCATGCCCACGAAGGCATATTGATATTGGTACGTTTGGCGCAGGAACCGCTCCGTACGCATCCGCTTGTATCGGTTGATAAGTGCTTGTATCATTGTATTGCTTTTAGGTGTTTGCGATAGGTCTGCTTAGGGTCTGCCGTCCACTGATATGGACCGTAGAACTTCTCAATGAGCCATTTGGGCAACATTCGCTCAAAGTTGCGCACGAGGATGATGTCATACTTTCGGTGGAAGTTGATCCAGCACTCATTGCAGTCCTTGGAATACTGGCATTGGGTCTGACATGCCGATGCACCGTTGAAAATCTCGTCGAGAGATTGCTCGTGGATATTCCCCAGCACCACATCGAGGTTCTGGCAGAGCGGTACGTCACCATTGCTATGCACTACAAGGCAACTCATGATGCTTTGGCAGCGCAAACGTAAATGCCCACCCAGCCACTGCTCGTAGAGTGCTACAAAGTCGAAATTCTCTTGTGTCTGGTGGATGCTTTGCGGTATCTTCTTCACGAAGTCCGAAGTCGTCAGCAGTTCGCTTGTTGTGTCGAAGAAGGCCATTGTTCCATAGATGCCGATGCGAACGTCTATATCGTAGTGCTTGGCAACGTCTATGACATATGCCATATCTTCGAATGTGTTCCACGGAGACAGACAGAACATCAGCGATAGTGGCACCTCGTCTTTCAATTCCTCCACCACCTGAATCACCCGGTCGTAGCCGTCGCGCCCTCGCATCCGCAGGTAAGTCTCGCGGCCACCGTCGAGAGAGACATACAGATGTCGGGGCTGATAGCGACGGACGGCATCTATAACACGATGGGGCGCGAGACTGTTTGACAGCAGCGTGTAGTTAGGGTGATGTTCACGGAACCACGCCATGATTTCGTCAGCCTGAGGGTGCAGGATGAACTCGCCGCCCTCCAGTCCTACAGTAGTTCTCTGTGTCACGCATCGGCTCTGCATAATCCGCTGAATGTCTTTGAGCGAAAGATGCTCCACAGGACGCTTCTGCCAGATGTTACAGTGCTTGCACTTCGACTGGCAGAGCGTGGTCGAATAAATCATCAGTTGCGATAGGCGCTTGTGCTTTGGCCTCATGACGTTGTTCAGATAGAGTAGCCCATTATAGGCATAATCATAAATCGTGTACATAAAAATTGGTTGCAGTTTCTATCTATATAGCCTGAAACTGCAACCAATGACTGCACGAAATAGAATATTATTTCCTCAGTTTCCCCTTACTATCTAAGTATCTTGTGAATGTTTCCCACTGCTCTGCTCGTTTTTCACGGTTGGCTTTCACCTGCTCGTCGTTGAGAAACTGAGGTGTATTGGGATAGCAGTCGTAGAGATAATAGCGATTGTTGTCGATAACTTCGCCATCCTCAATCTTGCCACAGCAGAGTACCAAGTCATTGAATACTTGGCTACAGATGAGTCCGACGAAGGTGCTGCCGGAAAAGAGCGTCTGGTTGCCCAAACGGAATTCTACGCCGGAGAGCAGGCGCAGTTTCTCGTAAAGGGGCTCCTCCATGTCGCGGAAGCGCAGTTCGCGGGTGCTCGGGTCAAACCATTCGATGTCGTCCTCTGTGAAGAGCACATTCTGCGCATCAGCAGCAGATCGCGTTACGGACTCAACAAAACCGCAGGCATAAAGTGTGGCCTTTACCGTCGGGCACGTCGTATAGGGCTTTTCAGGTTCGTTACTGTCACTGCTGCAAGCAGTCATTGTCATGCTGGCAATGGCTATCGCCAGCATCCAAGCGAGGGGATTGTAATGTTTCATGTTCCTTAGAGATTAAAATATTGGACTTCCTATCTATATAGTCCGCCGAACTACGAAAAGACTGCACCGATTACCACGTAAATCTGATGCCTATGGGCAAGGAGAACGTAAACGGATGTTCAGTGCGGTATGTTTCGATTTGTGTCCCCGTCGGAATGTAGTATTGCAGGCTTGGCTCTGCGAACAGTCCGATGTTGGGAGTGAAATTGTATTGCAGGCCAAGACCTGTACCTACCGACCACTGCCATGGAGTGTGGATGGTTGACTTGTCGGTAGCCTCCAACATGCCGTGCAAGTAGTAGCTTGTGTTGAGCGGCGAGTAGAGAGGTATCTCCGTGGTAATGCCCAGACTTCCGTAGAGGCTCCACGCCTTTCTATTATATATATTATAGATGCCCTTCACAGGGATGCCGAGATAGTGGATGGTCTGCTGCTCATTGATTGTATTACCGTTTGAACCCATCTCGAAATCCGATTTCAGCCTGCTGTAACTCAGTCCGGTCTCTAATCCGAAACGATTGTTCAGCTGATATTTCAACGCAATCGAGAAGTTGACGGGCATGTAGTGATGGCTCTTACGGACGATATTGTCTGTACCTGTACCTTGTGCATCTCCGGCATTATTCAGTGCAATATTCATAATGACGCTTCGGCTATGGCTGCTGCCGTCATCTGGCATCTCAGCCAAGAAGGCCGCATAGTCGCTCCAGTTCTCAAAGGTGACAGGCGATAGAGGTTCACCCGTCGTAGCAATCATCGGTGTTTCTGTGAAGCCATAAGGACGATTATAATTCTGTTCGCCAAAACCTCCAACGTATGCAAGGTCCACTGACCATTTTTTCAGACGATGGATGCCGATGGTTGGCTTTTGAGGGAACAGGTCTGCAATGTCGAAATGTGGTGTCTCCTCCCTGCGTATATTCTTGGTCGTGTCCGCAGTAATGGTATCAGTTACCATCTGCTCTTGGGCTATTATATTAAGCAATGTATCAGACGTGACAGAATCCACAGCTTGGGCAATGACCGATTGCAGAGTGTCAGTTGTAATAAAAGTGGTACGATATACTGGCAGGTGATCAATCACAGGTTCCTGCGGCTGCTCCTTCTGAGATTCTTTCTGCGATTCTTTCCTTGTATCTTTCTGTTTGGCCACAACAGGTTTTTCTTCTTCGATGGAAGTGTCCCCTTTCCTGAATAGGTAGAACGTGATGGGAACAAGTAGCAACAGAAGCACGGCCACCCAATACTGCTGCATCATCTTGCGCAACATCTTTTTCGCCCGTGCCAGTTGTGAAGAAGACGAATGTGGCTCAATGCCCAGCATATCGGCAATCTCCTTGTGCGACAAGCCTTCGAACACAGAGAGTCGGAACACCTGACCGTAGCTTTCTGGCAGACGGTCAACGAGCTGCATCACATCCTCCAACGGAACACCTCTCACTTCGCTCTCAACTTCAGACACCTGCAAATGCTCTGCATCCTCCAGTTGCACAAAGGTCATCTTTGCTAGATGGTCTTTATATTTCGACGCGACATTTCTCGTTATCGACATCATCCATGCCTCTGCTTTCCTGTCATCACGCAGTTTGTCAAAAGAGGTGAAGATGATCACGAAGGAGTCATGCAACACATCGCTGATGGTTTGTTCGTCACTGACAAACCGACGGCATACGCCCCTCATCCGTTGGGCGTATGCCTTGTACAGTTCTCCGAGGGCATCCGCATCCCCCTGTCTGCACCGTTCTATCAGCCGCGTAACTTCCATTGAAAACATGATGTCTCTATTTATTATGTCCGATAATCATGTAAAAGACTGCACGAGAATAGCAACTTTTTTATCTAATGAGAAATAATCTTTAATCAACCAGTATCAGTTCTTGGCGTTTGTATGAGATAAGCAGTTTTTGTTTGGCAAGTACTTCGCAACCGAAGAGGCCGTCAATGCCTTTGCTCTCTTTTAGGTGAGACACATTAGAGAACGCTGTCTGCTGTTTCTTGAATGTGCGCCCGCCGAGCGTAAGGGCGGTTTTGCACTTTGTAATCGATGCTCGTCCATCGCCATAGCCTGTGAGGTGGGTTTTCTTGATGCCCTTAACAGTGGTCGGATGCAGTTGTGGCCAATCGCTGTAGAGCAGGTTGCTTTGTGCTCCACTGTCGAAAGCAAGCACAACGGGTACACCGCCAACTTGGCAGTCGAAGGTCAGCAAGTGGCCTTTCTTTATGCCGCTCACCGTTTGGCAACTGTAGCCCTCGTTCAGCAGCCATTGGTGCGAGGTGTCCGGGCTTAGCAGCACTATCTCGTCCCTCTTGAAATCAAACAGCACATCAAAATCTTTGTAGTAGCTCTGTCCCAAGATGCCGTGCACCGTTACGCCGATGGTCTCCAGATTACTTAAGTCCGATGTCATGATGTCCGTCTCATGGAGCGTAACGCCGAACATGTCCATTGATTTCACGTGGTGAACACCGCTGACCGAACCTGTGCCGACGGCACCTCGGCCTCCACTTCCCATTACCTGACCGCTAATGTTGTGGTCAAAATATTTACTGTTGAGAATGACTCCTGGGGCACCTGTGTCGAAGAACATATTGCACGGTTGACCATCAATGATGACGATTACGATGGGTAACCCGTTATGGCGATGTATTGGTACGCGAACTATGCTCACTTCGGGTTGTTTATTGGGTGTGGGATTGGCTTTTAGAAGAGAGACATTACCTGACAGCAAATTGGCTTCAAGCACCAAGTTGTCAGCACTAAAAAGGATTGTTGCCTCCGAGGTAGAACTGTCGGGCTTCGTGATGATGTAACGTAGTGTCAGCCCCGTGCTGTTCTGTTCGGTGTCAGCCAGTTCCCAACTCATCATGGTTGGCATTTGGGCAATAATTTGTTTCAGCACTTTAGCGGCCAGTGGTTGCTTGATGTTGTTGAAATGGAAGTCGGATGCCAACAATTCCTCAATGCCGTCAGGCTTATGATTCTGTGCGGCAGTCAAGATGTGCTCTGCTATCCGCTTGCATGTGTTTGCGTCTTGTGCCAGCCCCGTCATAGAAACGAAGGTAAACAAAATAGTGAAAAAAGTCCATTTCATGTGTCTAATGGAGTTTGATTGAGTTGTCATTTTGTCGTAATCTGATAAATGTCGTTTGTCTTGCCGTCTGGACTGGCTTTCATGGCAGCCCAGGAACCTCGCTTCAGCACGGTCACCTTTTTGATGTTCTCTGGCGAAAGAATTATAAAGGATTCCTTGGTAGCCGGTTCGCCGTCGATGAAATAGGTGATGGCATCGGGCTGACGGAGAGTGAATATTTCTATCACGCCATTCTTGCCTTGCTCACCATACGAGCGGGCCACATCGCTGCTACGCTTATAGACATTGATACTCTTGATGTCTGCTGGCTTGATGTCGCCCACCTTGCCCATATAGGGTTCACCGTCGAGTATGATAAGCGGGTCAGACATGGTTTCCATCCGCATGGATGGAGTTCTGCTTGCCGTGATTGTGTCGCTCGGCTGCCCAACAATAGTCCAACTGCCATTGTCCGGCACATTAAGGACGGTCTTGGTCTGCAGACTAATTACTTGGGTGCTGTCAAGGTTTTCCTTCAGTTTCATCCAATTGTCTGTGGTGAAGATGTTGTGGATGGTTACTCTCTCTTGTTGCTTTATCTCATAGAACTTGATTTGCCTGCCAACGAGTTGAGAGCCGTCGAAATTATCCACATGCCTGCCGTCAATAATGTAGAGGTTCAAGCTCTGTTGAGCGTCACCTTTGGTCGGACTTTCCTGCGCTGTGGCAGTCAGAATCGCCATCAGGCAGGTTATTGCTGCTATGAGTATTCTCTTCATACTTGATATATTTTTAAGTTGAACTTTATATTTATAAGGGAATCACACTATACCCGCAACCGCCATCCATAGCGCAGACAAGGCACGAACTGGACGTGCCGTCAACGAAGGTCTTGGTGACAATCGTTGCATCGCCTGCTGATTGGATGTGATAAGTTTCCACCTGTTCGCCCATGATGTTGGCTGCTGCCATAACCTCATCAAGTGAATGACTGTTGGCACGAAAGGCCTCTATTGGTTTCACTTCATTGGGTTTGACTGTAGAATGCTTGGTTTGTCTGCTCTTTCTAGGCTTCATATGCCGCACATTTTCTCGCCTCCCTGCACTGGCAGAAGAAATGTGGGGTGTTTCTGTTGCGGACAATAGCTCCTCTGGTTTTTCCGTTTCAACATGAATGCCTATTAGCCCTGACTGCGTTATAGCAATCTGCTCATCAAAAGGTTCAGTGTTACCGTTCGTATTATTACTAAAGTGTACAAACAGTAAGACTATCGAGGCAGCCACAGCACTTATCCATCCAGCGATGGTTAAGAGTCTCTGCCGAGCAGGTTCTTCTTGAGTTCCCATTCTTGCGTCCCTTTGGTAGCAAGCGAGCGGAGCTCGAGCGCCCGACCTGCGGTCGCCTACCCGTAGCCTTTCGGGAACATGCGTCCTTTGGCAGGGCAGAGAAACCATCATACGGTCGAACTCTGCCACTTTACTTTTCGACAGCTGGAAGTTCTCGTCAGTGGTGGATGTGGCTTGTAATAACAGTTGCACATCCTCATCTTCCGAAGTGAGCTTTTCGGTGGTCGTGGTATAGAATTCGCTCAACTCCCGTTCCTCATCTATAGAGGTCTCAGCATTAAGATAGCGTTTCACCATCAACAGGCGGACTCGCTTGTCGTGTAACTTACTCATATCTTTGTCCTCCTTATTTTTAATATACTTATCAGTTCCTTTCTTGCGGCACATATCATTGTCTTGGCACTTGGTGCGGTCGTGCCACATGCAGCGGCAATTTCTTCCATAGACATTCCATCACTGCGCATCAGCAACATCTTGCGCTTCGTGGCTGGCAACCTCCGCATGGCTTTTTTTAGCAAGCGTTCTGCATCATGCTGTATGGCGAGTATGTCTGTCTGTGCGTCATCAATGGCATTCAATGTTTCATGTAAAGGTTCCACCCTCGCTGAATGTTGTTTCAAAATGTCAATACAGATATTCTTCGCAATCATCGTCGCCAATGCTTCTGGATTACGATATTCGCCAATTCTCATTCGCATCTGCCACAGTCGGAGGTAGGTCTCCTGCACGGCATCCTCAGCATCGTAGGCCATCTCATGCCGGTCGAAAAACGACTGGCATAAAGTCAACAATCTGGATCTTGTATCTATGACTATATTTAGGAAATCCTGTGTCTCCATTTCGGGCATATCTGCAATAAAGACGAATGACAAGGGTAAAGGTAAACTAAAAAATGGCAGTCATTGGAATTTTTATACCAACTGACTGCCTATACATTGAAACAAATACGTCTGAGACTATGCCTTGAATAGGTCTTCTGACGTGATGCTGTTGTGTATCTCACTCCAATATCCAGCGTGGGCAATTCCTGACACAGTGACCATAATGCTTCACGATTTTCAGATAGAACAGCGTGTCAAAAGTGACCAATAAAAAGGTATTCCTCCGAACACCATGTAGTATTCCAACAGGTCATAGTGCGAGGCCTGAATCTTCTTGGCCCTAATATGTTGTTCGCACTCATGGAGCGTGAGCATCTTCGCACGCTTTTGCGTTCAAAGGTACATAATAACACCTTAATAAAGTGTCGAAACTTGTAATTATTTTGCCATTTTCGACATTTTTACGAATCTTTAGGTCGGTAGCACCATTATTTGTCTTATTTCGGCAACTTCATAATGACCTTGTGCCGATGGCGAGAGTGAAGGGGTTACTGATTATTCGAAAGATATTATCGGTAGCTGGTACGGAACGCCATTTGAAAACGAGAAAAGCAATTTCTATCGGATGTCAGCTATGCTTTATAGTAAAGTCTGTTTGTTCCGCTGGTGCCTATGAATCGTTCTGCCGTTGCCTACGGTTTGTTCCGCTGATGTCTATAATTCGTTCCACCGTTGCCTATGAATCGTTCCGCCGTCATCTTCCACTCATAGGTGACGGAGGAACGAGGACTATCGTAGGCTGTCGTATGATCCATGCGCCCTCCTCCAGGTGCCGTTGAAATATGAAATTGGGTGAGGGGGTGAGGGGGGTGAGGGTATTTTTGAAACTTTTATAAAATGTATTTTTTTCCTCACGCGCGCGCACGGGGATTTTGTAAAATACCCTCACCCCCCTCACCCCCTCACCCTTTTGGATCAGAATGGGCGGTTGTCGGTTTCTATAGCTTTTGTTCTCTTCCCACCTCTTTCTACTATAGGTTGGGCAAGCGAAGTATGCTAAACTTGGATCACATCACCTTACACCTCTTTGATGTCTTTGCACCTTATTCCTCTTTGATGTCTTTGAGTTCATAAAAGGGGTTCTGCACATCCTCGGGGAAATAGGCTTTCCCTTCATCGTCCACCCATACGGCGATTCCACATTGTACGGCTGGATGATCCATGGTGAGATGCACCTTCCTCTCCATTCCCGTAATGATATTCTTCATGATTGCAGTTTTCATCTCTTCTTTTTTTTATGGATAAGTTACGAATAAACGAGTGTAGAATATAATAAATACTTTTTTGTACTGAGATCGTTTGATTTTTCTCAAGAAACAGGGTCTTTCAGACTTGAAAGCGCACGTAGGTGCGGTCATCGAAACTGTGGGCATCGTGCATCAGTCCTTTGGTAGCGGGACAGGTATCGATGCAAAGGGGATCGTTCTTGATGAGATCGTCTAACACCTGCTCACTTTTCTGTAAAGTGGATCTGAGCATTGGATAGCCGTCGGATGCAAGGATGATGGTGGTGGGAGTCGTGGCAGATGACGGAGGGACAGGGATCACCCGGATGCCGTGACGGTAGATGGGAAAGCCATCGATGACGGCATAACTGACGTTCTGTTGTTGGCAGGAGGTGATGATGTCGTGGATGATCTGGTCGCGCCCACTGTCATGCTGTTGGAAGTCCTGTACTGTCATCCCCCTCTTGAGTGCATCCTTGATGAACCTACTGCGTTTAGCTGCATTGACGGCCTCGGCGGGTTTGTTGTTTTCGTAGATCACTCCGTTGAGCATACATTGGCAATCTCCCACCATCCAGATCTCCTGGAAGTGGCGGCTGTAGATCACGGCACTGGCTGTGATGCGTTGTTCCGCATGGTCGCGTAGCTGTGTGATGTCTATGTGATGTCGTATATATTCCCTGTGGATGACAGCTGTCACCCCTTCGCAGAAATGGTCTAAGGTGATGTCAGCAGGCATCTGCTGGATGAAGTCGGCAATGAGAAGCATGGCATAACGCCCATGGGTCATCGTCGGATGGAACCGTATGGGTGTCTTACTGGTGCTGCCATCGATAACGGCGATATGGTTATCCGTGATGACCAGTCCGTCTTCGTTTGTTTCTTGGGTCCTCTTGCCTTGGGTCAGGCTTTCTATGATGGTCATGTGATGAAGGTGATTGACGATGGGATGGGGTAGGAGGCTGACTCTTTCGTCTGGTATTCGTTGAGGGCGATGGTGCTGTGTAGAGCTGTGGAATAAGGTCGGCACGACCGATGCGTCGCAGTTCCTGTTCGATATTCCTTCGTTCCTCATGTTTATACCAGAAGAAGAACATGCGCTGAGCCAGTTTCTCGCGCTGTGTCTTGGCAGAGAACACAGGTTCCAGCGTGTAGGGGTCGTATCCAGTGTACCATGTCTCGGTGGCTACAGTCATGGGTGTCGGAGTGAAGTCCTGCACTTGTTCGAGGTGGAAATCCAGTCGTTTGGTGATGACGGCGAGTTCTGCCATGTCTTCTTCCTTACACCCCGGGTGGCTACTAATAAAGTAAGGTATGATCTGCTGGTTCAAGTGCTCCTCGCGGTTGATGCGGTCGAAGATACGTTTGAACTGCTCAAACTGTCGGAATGAGGGCTTGCGCATGAGTCGCAAGACATTGTCGGAGGTATGCTCAGGTGCCACCTTCAAGCGTCCGCTGACGTGATGACAAATCAGTTCACGGGTATATTGCCGTGTGCTCTCATTGGTTTTCTCGTCTTTGCTCTGATGGAGAAGAAGGTCATAGCGCACTCCGCTGCCGATGAAGCTCTTCTTGATTTGTGGTAAGGCATCCACGGCATGGTAGATATCGAGCAGGACCGAGTGGTCAGTATTCAGGTTCGGGCATATCGCGGGGTGGATACAAGAGGGTCGTTTACATTTCTCACACGCCTTGGGGTTACGGCCATGCATGCCATACATATTGGCTGAAGGCCCGCCGAGGTCGCTGAGGTATCCTTTGAAGTCGGGCAGCTGTGCCACTTGTTTCACTTCTTTTAGTATGCTCTCCTTGCTGCGGCATGTGATGAATTTCCCTTGATGGGCTGAGATGGTACAGAAGGCGCAGCCGCCGAAGCACCCGCGGTGGATATTCACCGAATGTTTGATCATCTCGTAGGCAGGAATGCGCTTGCCCTTGTATTTGGGGTGTGGCAGACGGGTATAGGGGAGGTCGAAGGAGGCATCGAGCTCTTCGGATGTCATGGGGGGATAGGGAGGGTTCACCACGGCATAGAAGCCGTCAACCTCTTGCAGCAGTCGTTGGGCATGGATCTTGTTCGACTCCTCCTCGATATGCCGGAAGTTCTCTGCTTCGGCACGTTTGTCGTGGAGGCATTCCTCATGGGAATGGAGAACGATGTCGTTGTCACTGATGCCGCCGGGGATGTCTTTCTCCTTTGCAAGAAAGACGGTCTGAGGTAGCTCGTGGATGGTGTGGATGGATCGTCCTTTTTCCAGTTCCTCCGCAATGCGCACAATGGTTTTCTCACCCATGCCGTAACTGATCATGTCGGCATGGGAGTCGCAGAGGATACATTTCATAAGCTTGTCCTGCCAGTAGTCATAGTGGGTGAGACGTCGCAGGGAGGCCTCAATGCCTCCCAATACGATGGGCACATCGGGATACAGCTGACGCAGGATGTTGCTATAAACGATGGTGGGGTATTCTGGTCGGCAGTCGTGCCTGCCGTCAGGACTATAAGCATCTTCCGACCGCAGTCGTCGGTTCGCCGTGTATTTATTCACCATCGAGTCCATGCACCCCGGAGAGATGCCGAAGAACAGGCGGGGCCGTCCCAGTTTCTTGAAGTCGCGGTAGTCACCATGCCAGTCGGGCTGTGGAACGATGGCCACTCGGTAGCCATGAGCCTCCAACACCCGTCCGATGACAGCTGCGCCGAAAGAGGGATGATCCACGTAGGCATCACCCGAGAACAGGATGATGTCCACCTCGTCCCACCCCCGCAGTTCCATCTCCTTCTTGGTGGTGGGGAGAAAATCGGTGAGTCGGTATTCTGTCATACCTCCTCGTCACGGCCTTTCTTTCCTTCCCATTCGATATAGAGCTGGACGAGGTTTTGCAGTCCGAGAGCCTTCATGTTCTTGTTGTAGATCACATCTAAGCAGAGATCCATCAGGTTGCGGTCAACCTCGGGCATGGATTCCAGGATAGAACGGCAGTTCAGTTTCAGTTTGTCGAGCACGGGCTCATCGATAATGCCGTTGCTGTCGATGAGGTTCTTGAGCAGTGCATATTTCTCGATTGTTTCCAAATGGGTATCAGAAACATCTATGCTCCGAGTACCCGATGCGTTTGCTTGTATCTTGTTCATGATGTTTGTTGTTAATTGTCAGGGAATCAGGAAATTGATAATGGCTTTCATCACCGCAGCCCGTTTGCGCGACGAGGTGATACACTCGAAGGGGAAGCCGAGGGTGAAAGCCTTATAGTCGGTGCCGTCGTAAGCCACACAGGCCGACGAACCGTTGGCGTAGGTCAATGCACAGTAGGCAGGCTGTAGCGGGTTGAGCACATCGGTTGACGTAGCAGGATAGTGCTCTTCGTTCATGCTGCGGTAGATGGTGAGTGAAGTGCCCATGCCGTTGATGATCGAATCGTTCTTACTGCGTGTGGTACCGCCGTAGCTCACCTTCAGTACATTCCGCATGAAGGTAGAGTCGGCTTTCGAACGTGTGTCGCTGCCTAAATAGGCACCACTCACCAGTAAGGCACCTCCACTGCGAGTATATCGGGTGAGTGCTTCCTGGATCTTAGGGGGGAAGGTCTTGTATGTCCGCAGTGCATGCCCATCTTGTTTCTCCAGACCGTAGAGCATGTCAACGATATGGTATTTCATCAGATCCACCTGTCCTTTCTCCACCGCTGTGGCACTGCAGCTGGTGACGTTATACTGTAGCATGCTCCGCATGGCATCGACATGGGTCATGGGGTAGTTGAAGTCATTACCTGCCAGGAATTTCCCTTCCCATTCACTACCGCTGAAACCAAAGGATCCCGGACCTTCGAGTCCTGCCTGTTTCTTGTCATAACAGATCTGTTGACCAGCCCATCCGGCAGTCTTGCCGTAGCTCACACCGGGATCGATGTCGAAATCGAAGCCTTGTTCGTTGGTGGTGTTACGCGAGGCGGGAGGTGCCAGTCGCTGGAAGCCGTTGACAATCATGATGGAGCGTGTGGCACCGGCATGATGCAAGGCCGACAACGTCTCCGAGGGGAAGCTCTCTCCTCCTTTGTTTAGTGCCGACACCCGGAAATGATAGACCACCCCGGGCTGTAAGGTGATCCTGCAGGAAGAGCCTTTGATCACCTGTCCGTTGTCGAAAGCACCTGCTCCCTTGGCAATATAGAGAACATAGGAGTTGGGCTTGGCCGATTTCTCAAGAGGGTCGTCTTGTGGACTCCAGCTGAGTGTGACTTCATCGACATTCGTAAACTCCACCCGCATGTCGGTTGGGGGAAGGGGTGCCATGACGTAGTTCTTGCCGTTCTTCTCGGAGAGGAACTGCAGGATGGACTTATAGATGCTCCTTGCCAGGGAGAAACGGAAATTCGGATCCTGTGCCAGTTGCATGTCGGGGAAATTCTGATGTGAGAGGGTCTCCATGATGGCAGACGGCACCTCTGGGCATCGTGTCTCGGAATAGTTGGCATCCCGGATGGCACGAACGGGCCATTCTAAGCCATATAACCGATCCAGGTCGTTCTTCTCGTTGTTCATCAGTAAGGTAGCGAAAGACTTGGACAGACTGCGACTCTCCCCGTTGTTCAGAAGACCGTCGTGGTGGTTGGTGGTGTAGATACTCAGTGATCCTGTCAGAGAGGAGAAATCCTTGGCATATCCGGCATCGCTGTGCACGGCCAAAGACAGTTCGAAGGGCACCTTCTTCCCTTCCAGGTTAGGCATGAAACGGGAACCGCCGCCAAGCCAGTTGGTCATGAAAGAACGTACATTGATGTCATCGGCATAATCGTCTTGACCGCCCTTACTGCTATAGACATCGTAAGGTGCTCCTGCCCATTGGGCAAAATAGCGCGCACCCTCCAGACAGCGAGGCATGCCGCTGATGCTGCCACCACGGGTGATGTTGCCCATGCCGCCGCCGAAACGTACAGCATCGGCCGTCACCACACCTTTCTGGTTACTCACATTGTTTAATATCACACAGTTGGCACGACTGCAGCCACGGTCAAAATCGAATGTGCCGAGATATACCCATGTGCCGCCTCCCATGCGCTGGTTCACGCTGAATGTCGTTTTCAGTCCTTGGTGACAGACCGTATATTGAGCGTTGTCGATGCTGTTGTCGAGGGTAGGGTAGCTTACATAGACAGCATAGCTGCCCGATTCTTCGAAGGTTGGCTGGTAGAGAATCTCACTACCGTTGTTATGTGTGGTCTTCACCATCCTTGCCGTGCCAGCCTCAAACGGGTTCTCGCCATCCACATACGCACCGGAATGGAAGGCAAAGCCTTTGACACCGGCATCCCTCCATTTGTTCTGTCGGCTGATTTCTGTATAGCCGGATTCTTCTCCTTGGTCGTTATCCACGATTAGTTCGTTTCGCTGCCAGTCACGTTCCCTTGGAGTAAACACATAAGCCCCGGCTTTTTCTAACATCGGGATCAGGTAGGGCACGACGATGGTTTGCGTAAACAGATCCTCCGTCGTTCCGAACAATGAGGGGCGCTGCCACTTCCAGATGGCCTTGGGGATGTCGTAATAGTAGCCATGACTGGCCCACAGGGCGAGATGCCGTTCTTGCAAACCTTGGGTGATCTCGAAGGGTTTGGACGTGTTCTTTACCCACGGTTCCTTTTCAAATTCCACTCTCTTCCCTTGAGCCTCTGTGATATCGGGTGCTTCTGTCTTCGTTGCGGATGGGGTAGTGGTAGGGGTTGGTTGCTCATGGACGATCGTGCGGTGAGCACCGCAGCCGTATAACAGCAGACAAGCCCATACGAATACAATCTTTCCTTTTCTCATGAGTCTATATCGCCAATAGTGAACTGATCGGGTTTCTTTCCTTTACAATCCTTGAAATACAATTTGATCTCTCTCATTTCGCTGTCTATATCTCCGCTGGGAATCATACTGCGAGTACAGCGGATGAGTCGTTTTTCATAATCAATGGCATAGAGGAGGATTGGGATCTGTGCCTTTAGGGCGATATAATAGAACCCCTTTTTCCAGTCGGGATTGAGGGAACGTGTTCCTTCGGGGGTGATACAAAGATGAAACGTCTTCTCGCGTTCAGCAGTGGCAGCCAGATTGTCGGTCATACTCGACTTCTTTGAACGCCATACAGGAATGCCCCCGATGCGGCGGAACAGGTTTCCCAAGGGCCATCTGAACCATTCCTTCTTCATCAGGAAGTTGATAGAATATCCTTCGGCCCGCATGTAGAGTTGTCCGAGGAGAAAATCCCAGTTGCTGGTATGGGGAGCTAAACAAATGATATACTTATCGGGGTGGGCAACAGTGACTTCCTTTGTCCACCCCAGATGTTTATATAACAGCCAACGGCAAAACTTACGTACCATGATGCACACTTTAGTTCATATTACTGATTTGGTCGATGATCTCTGATACGTCCTTGTTGAAACTCTCCATGACATTCTTAAAATAGTCTTTGGGAAGGATACCAGGTTCAGGATGGGAGATCCTGCTGACATAGTCGTTGTTCATGCGCAAAATCGTGGAGAGGAGGGCATCTACGTTTTCTTCGTTGGTTTTCACGCCATATAAGGAGGCGGCCACACATTCTGCAAAAAGATCACTGCAGATGTAGTTAATGGTCTTCTTTAAATTCCTTTTCTTTGCCATAAAATTTCGTTCCTTTCATTCTAAATTTGTTAACTTCATGTGACAAATATAGTAATTTTTAATGAAATAGCATACAAATATTGAGAATTTTTGTAGTAAAACTCTGATTTTATTCATAAATCTTTCCAAATCTCCAAGAAAAACAGTATTTTTGCACTTGATTTGATGACAGATAGAAAGATTATACAACCAAATATTTCAATTAATATTCAATAGAAAAATGGAAAAAAGTGCATTGCAGCAGGCGCGTGCTGCCTATCAGCCTAAGTTGCCTAAGGCTCTTCAGGGTGCAGTGAAGGTAAAAGAGGGTGCTCCGACACAGAGCGTGGATAACCAGGAAGAGATCAAGGCACTCTTCCCCAACACATACGGTATGCCGCTGATCGAGTTCGAACAGAGTGATGTGGCCAATACAGCCAAGATGAATGTGGGCGTGATCCTCAGTGGTGGTCAGGCTCCTGGCGGTCATAACGTGATTACCGGTCTTTTCGACACGATCAAGAAGCTGAATCCGGAAAACCGTCTCTTCGGTTTCATTCTGGGTCCTGGCGGTTTGGTTGACCATAACTACATGGAGATCACTGCTGATTTTATCGATGACTATCGTAATACCGGCGGTTTCGATATGATCGGTTCGGGACGTACAAAGTTAGAGAAAATCGAGCAGTTCGAGAAGGGCTTGGAGATTATCCGTGAGTTGGATATCAAAGCGATTGTGATTATCGGTGGTGATGACTCAAACACCAACGCCTGCGTTCTGGCCGAGTATTATGCTGCCAAGAACTACGGTGTGCAGGTGATCGGTTGTCCGAAGACCATCGACGGTGACTTGAAGAATGACCAGATTGAGACATCTTTTGGTTTCGATACCGCTTGTAAGACTTATGCTGAACTGATCGGAAACATCGAACGCGACTGTAACTCAGCACGTAAGTACTGGCACTTTATCAAGGTGATGGGCCGTTCTGCTTCGCATATCGCCTTGGAGTGCGCCCTGCAGTGCCAGCCGAACATCTGTCTGATCTCAGAGGAGGTGGAAGCTAAGGGTATGAGCCTTGATGATATTGTCAATTATATTGCTAATGCTGTAGCTCAGCGTGCTGCCGACGGTAATAACTTCGGTACTGTGATTATTCCAGAAGGTGTCATTGAGTTCATTCCTGCCATTAAGAAACTGATAGCTCAGCTGAACGACGTGCTGGCTTTGCCAGAGGCTAAGGAGATTAGTCGTGACGAGCAGGTTGACTTTGCTAAGAGTCACCTTACTGAAGAGAACCTGAAGGTGTTCAACAGTCTGCCTGTAGGTGTTGCCCGTCAGCTGGCCCTCGATCGTGATCCTCATGGAAACGTACAGGTTTCTCTGATTGAGACAGAGAAGCTGCTCTCTACGATGGTAGCCCAGAAACTTGAGAAAATGAAAAAGGAAGGTAAGTATGTTGGTAAGTTCGGTACTCAGCACCACTTCTTCGGTTATGAGGGACGTTGCGCCGCTCCGTCGAACTTCGATGCCGACTACTGCTATGCCTTAGGTACAAGTGCTGCCCAGCTCATCGCCAATGGTAAGACTGGCTATATGGCTATCGTGAAGAATACCACAGCCAATACGGATGAATGGAAAGCCGGTGGTGTGCCCATCACCATGATGATGAATATGGAGAAGCGTGCTGGTGAGATGAAGCCTGTGATCCGCAAGGCTCTCGTTGATCTTGACGGTGCTCCCTTCAAGAAATTTGCCGCTCATCGTGACGAGTGGGCTCGTAAAACTGCTTACGTCTATCCCGGACCTATTCAGTATTGGGGACCAGCAGAGGTATGCGACCAGCCTACAATGACGCTTGCTTTAGAGCAGGAGTAGTTTTAGATGAGAGATGAGAAATGAGAGATGAGAGATATGATTACCTCAGAGAAATAGGCGTTAGGGTCTGTTCCAGAAAGTAATCAAATCTCTCATTTCTCATTTATCATTTTTCATCTCCCATTTCCCATTCTTCATTCTTCACTTTTCACTCTTCACTTTTCACTCTTCACTCTTCACTTCCCACATGTCTTCGAAAAAGAAACGTAGCACCCGACGGACTCAGCAAAAGAGCACTTGGAACCGCTATCCCCGATGGGCATGGTGGATAGGGGGATTATCGGCCATTGGTCTGTATGTCTGGCTGTTCTATTATTTCTTTGTCGGACCATACGGATTCCGTTGGCGCGCTATTTATGGTGATGCGAAGAACCCCAACGGCTATGAGATCAGAGGAATTGACATCAGTCATTATCAAGGTCACATTGACTGGGATCAATTACGAAATGCGATGATCGAGAAATGTCCTATACGTTTCGTGATGATTAAGGCCACAGAAGGTTCCACACGCTTAGACCCAAGCTTTAATGAAAATTTCCGTAACGCTCAGGAATATGGGTTTATACGAGGCGCGTATCATTTCTGGAGTAATAAGTCAACTGCCCGTGAACAAGCCTATTTCTTCTTGAAGAAAGTGCATCTTCAGGATGGTGATTTACCTCCGGTTCTTGACGTGGAACATAAACCGAAGGATATGTCAACGGAGGATTTCCAGCGGGAGATTCTCACATGGCTTCACATCGTTGAGGATAAATATCATGTGAAGCCCATTATCTATACCTATTATAAATTTAAAATGAACTATTTAGGTACACCTGTCTTTGATGACTACCCTTATTGGATTGCCCATTATTATGTAGAGAAGGTTGCCTATAAGGGTCCGTGGAAGTTTTGGCAGCATACCGATGCCGGACGATTGCCAGGCATCAAAGGGTATGTCGATTTCAACCTCTATAACGGCAGCTATTATGACCTGAAGCAGCTGTGCATCACGAAGGACTGATCCGTTCTCATTCAATCACAAACTGCATCATGCACCAATGGTTCTCTGAGATGCTGTCGCGCAATGTCATGCCCAGCGTTCCGACTTTCTCCGCTAACATGTGGGAATCTTCCTGGTAGAAGCCGCTGATGATGAGAATGGAACCGTGGGTCATCACCTCCCTGAACTTAGGCATGTCTTCTAACAGAATGTTCCGGTTGATATTGGCAAGGACGATGTCAAAGACACCAGAGACATGCGACAGCACATGCACGTCTCCATGGAGCACTTCGATCTGACTTACTTCATTGAGTGCGGCATTATGTTCGGTATTGCGCGTGCTCCATTCATCAATGTCGTATCCTTTCACTTCACGGGCACCGCATTTTGCCGCAACAATCGACAGGATTCCCGTTCCGCAACCACAGTCGAGCACCCGCTTGCCGGTCAGATCCATGTTTAACAGTGCTGATACGATCATTCGTGTCGTCTCGTGTGTCCCTGTCCCGAAGGCTTGTCGGGCATCAATCACAATGTCTAAGGGACAGGAAACCGTCACGGGTCTGATCAAGTCGTGGATGACACACCGATTGTCAATCACGATCGGCTCAAATCCCTCTTCCTCCCATGTGGCATTCCAATCGGTGTCCTTCACCTTCTCCACGACATACGTGATGTGCAGGGAGGGGATGGGGAAATCTTCAAGAACCTGGTCTAAAGAAGACTGTTGGAACAGTCCTTCTTGTACATATCCGTCAAGGCCGTTCGGACTATCCTCGAACGATTCGAAACCAACCTCTGCTACCAGTGAAGCCAGCAGGTCGCGGGCTGTCTGCATCACTTCGGAGGAACGAATGTCCAGTCCTTTCTTATCGGAAATAGTGAACTTTGCGACTAAATATTTCATGTTGTTTGTTAAATTTGATACAAAAGTATAAAAAAATAGGGAAAATCCTACTTCCGATTAGGGAAATTCCTTAAATTTGCACTAAAAATAGCAGTATTTTTGCACTGTGAACAAATAAACATTGAGCGATATGAAAAAATTAATCTTATCAACACTCCTTCTCGGAGCCGTATCTCTGAGCATAACCGCTCAGGATGATCTCTACTTCACCCCAGATAAGAGCGTGAAGAAGCCGAAGAGCTCTTATAAGGTGGTTGAGGGCACTACAGCCAATATCCCAGAGATTGCTGGCAGTGACCGCAATGTAGATGAGTATAATCGTCGTGGACAGTTTGGTAGTTATTTCACCAAGATCGGTACCGACTCTTTGGGCAATGACATCATCGAGTTCCATACGAGTGCCTCGGATGTGATAGATACCTTGTCTGTCTATCCCGGTGCGAAAGTGGAATACAACGCTGATGATGATTACACCTACAGCCGTCGCCTGAGCCGTTTCGATGACTACTACTGGTATGATCCATGGTTGTATGGCCATTATGGCTTCGGGCCTTATTGGCGTTATCGCTACTCTGCTTTCTATGATCCCTGGTTCGATCCTTGGTACGATCCCTGGTATTATGGTTTCGGCTGGTATGGCAGCTGGTATGATCCCTGGTATTACGGATACTACGGATGGGGCTACCCCTACTATCGCTGGGGCTATGGATGGTACGGTTCCACATGGGCAGTGCCTGTGGCCATCCGAGGTGGTCATTACAATGGTGTGACAGGAACCAGTCGTCATGGTACTGTAGGCCGTCCGGGTACGACGATGGCCAACCGTGGCAACTATGGCGGCTATCGCGGTAACGGACAAACCACCCGTGCCTATGATGCTTCGAACAATCGTCGTGCTACTACACAGGGACGTTTTGGCAACAACCGTTCCAATATTATCAATACGCGTACCTACACCCCATCCACACCGTCATACAATACTGGTGGTGGAAGCCGTAGCAGCGGCAGTTTCAGTGGTGGCGGCAGCTCCCGTAGCGGTGGCGGCAGCGTGGGTGGCGGATCCCACGGTGGCGGCGGTCACTTTGGCGGAAGAAGATAGGAGTCATGTCGGCCCCTCCCACAGAGGGGCTCACAGAACAAAGCTATAAAGTATTTTAACCCAAAATTTCTGGAATTGATTATGAAGAAGATATTTACAATAGCTGCGCTTGTTTTGGCTGCAATGCCGATGGCAGCACAGGAGACTTATGAGAATGTGGAGATCACAGCCGAGGATCTGAATGGTACGGCTCGTTACGTGGGAATGGGTGGTGCCATGGAGGCTTTGGGTGCTGATATCTCCACCATCGCCACCAATCCCGCCGGTATCGGTTTGTTCCGTCATACCACTGCCAGCACCTCGCTGAGCGTGAATATGTTACAAGGAGCTGATGATTTCGGAGTGAGTAAGAAGACAAAGGTGAGCTTCGACCAGATCGGTTTTGTCTATGCCCATCGCTCCGGCGAGAATTCATTCCTGAACTTCGCCTTCAACTATCATAAGAGCAGAAACCTGAACGATCTGTTGTCGGTGGAGGACAGGTTAGGGAACGCTTCGCAGAACAAGCTCTCTTATGCGAAAGGATTTGAAGGACTGTTCGACCTCGACTTCGGCAACACCATTACAGGCAATACAAACGCTTTCTCACAGGTTGACTACCTTTATTATAACGCGCTGTTGTGCGATGAAGAAGACAATATTTTCTTCAATGATGCCTCTGCCTACCAGATGCAGAAGTCTGCTCGCGGACATGTCGGACAGTATAACTTCAATATCAGTGGAAACGTTCAGGATCGGGTGTATCTGGGCTTGACCATTGGCATCAAGGATGTGAACTACAAGACTTACAGCGAATATACCGAGCAGTTGCTTGACGTACAAGGTCAGTCGATTGGAAACGTCACCCTCTCGGATGAACGCAAGGTGAGTGGCTCAGGGTTTGATGTCAAGGCAGGTGTGATCTTCCGCCCGGTGGAGACCTCCCCGTTCCGTATCGGACTGTATGTGAATACACCGACATGGTATGACCTGAAAACCACCAACTACACGACGCTGTATAATCGCAGCAGTGTGGGAACACGCGACGGCATGGACAGTGAGGAGACCTATGAGTACAAACTCTACACGCCGTGGAAGTTCGGTGTGTCGTTAGGACATACCGTAGGCAGGGAACTGGCCATCGGTGCTACCTATGAGTATTCTGACTATAGCAGTATTGACAGCCGCTTCAACACGGGAAGTCATTACGACTGGTATTATGACAATTACTACGAGAGCAGTGAGAGTGATGATATCATGAACAGCCATACCGAGTCAACCCTCAAGGGCGTACATACCTTTAAGGTGGGTGCAGAGTATAAGCTGACAGATGACCTCGCCATCCGTTTGGGATATAACTACCTCACCTCTGCCTATGAGAAGGATGGCTTCAAGGATGGTACCCTCGACAGTCCGGGTTCCTACTATGCATCGGCCACCGACTATACCAACTGGAAGTCAACGACGCGAGTCACCTTCGGTTTAGGATACAATGCCGGACCGCTGAGCATGGATCTCGCTTACCAGTATAGTCAGCGCAACGGTGAGTTCAGTCCGTTCATGAGCTATTGGACAGCCGATGGTGAGAACATGACCGACAATGTATGTAATTACGTGAAGGTTGAGAACCAGCGTCATCAGATCCTCTTCACTCTTGGATACCATTTCTAATCAGATACAACGTGACAGTTTATAAAAGAATCTTATTCATTAGCTGCATGCTTCTCTTAGCATGCAGCTATGTTTGTTCTCAGAACAAACGTGAATTCCGTGGTGCTTGGATTCAGGCGGTGAATGGTCAGTGGATGGGGGTAGGGACCCGGCAGATGCAGCAGACCCTTACCTACCAGCTGAACGAGTTACAGAAAGATGGAGTGAATGCCATCATCTTCCAGATACGACCGGAATGTGATGCACTCTACCAGAGTTCGTTGGAACCCTGGAGCCGCTTCCTCACGGGCACTCAGGGACTGGCACCCTCACCGTATTGGGATCCGTTACAGTGGATGGTGACAGAGTGTCACCGGCGAGGCATGGAACTGCATGCCTGGATCAATCCCTACCGTGCCAAGACGAAGACCACCCATGAACTTGACCGCAGGCATGTGGCGATCAGACATCCCGAATGGGTGTTCGACTACGACGGACAGTATATCCTCAATCCTGCCATCCCCGAATGCCGCACCTATATCTGTCATGTGGTGGGGGATATCGTGCGCCGCTACGATATCGATGGTCTCCATATCGACGACTATTTCTATCCTTATCCTGTAGCAGGACAGAAGATTCCCGACGACCGTGAGTTCCAACGCTATAATAACGGATTTGCTGACCGCGGTGACTGGAGGCGCAACAATGTGAACCTCTTTATCCGACAGCTTAGTGACACCATTCACCAGAACAAGCCGTGGGTGAAGTTCGGCGTGTCGCCGTTCGGCATCTATCGCAATAAAAAGAATGATCCCAACGGCAGTAACACGAACGGCCTGCAGAACTACGACGACCTCTATGCCGATGTGTTGCTGTGGGTGAACAACGGATGGGTGGATTATAACGTCCCGCAGCTTTATTGGGAGATCGGACATAAGGCTGCCGACTACCAGGAACTGATCGGGTGGTGGAACAAGTATGCTTCCAGACGTCCCCTGTTCATCGGTGAGGATGTGGAGCGTACGGTGAAGAACGCCGACCCCCAGAACCCCAATACCCATCAGATGGCTGCGAAGGTGAACCTGCGCTCAAAGATGAAAAACGTGCAGGGGGCTGTGCTGTGGTATGCCAAGGCTGCAGTGGATAACGTCGGCAACTATGGTACGCTGCTCAGAAACACCTACTGGAAATATCCTGCCTTGCAGCCGCAGATGACCTTTATCGACGGGAAAGCCCCCAAGAAGGTGCGCAAGCCCAAGGTGATCCAGACAGAGCAGGAAGGACCGGTCCTTTTCTGGCGTGCCCCCAAGGGAAAGGGGTGGAAGAACGAAGCAGTGCAATATGTGGTGTATCGCTTCAGTCAGGGTGAGAAGGTGGACATCCATAACCCGGCGCACATCATGGCCATCACCCGAAATACCTACTATCGTCTTCCTGCCCGTGGCAACCGAGACACTTATGTCGTGACAGCACTTGACAGACTTCATAACGAGAGTAAGATCAAGATAGTGAAATATTAGTGCACATCCTAAGTCGAGCATCTGCACACTTTGTGCAAAGGGCTTGCACAACTTGTGCAGATACGTTGCACACTTTGTGCAAAGGTCTTGCACACTTTATGCAGACACGTTGCACGATCAATACAAAGGCCTTGCATGAAAAATGCAAGGCCTTTGCTCTATTAGTTTAATTCACGTTTTGTACTCTCAACGTTCCTGGGGACGGTGGTGCGAGGAAACATGAGAGCGAATAATGCGTTATTTAGTACATTCCGAACATGTTGTGGAACACGTACGACAGTGCATAGGCCACTATGGTACTGGTGATCACACTGATCAGTCCTGGCATCATAAACGAGTGGTTTAACAGGTATTTTCCGATGACGGTCGTTCCTGATCGGTCGAAGTTCACCGTGGCGATATCCGACGGATAGTTAGGGATGAAGAAGTATCCATAAACTGAAGGAAGAACACCTAACAGCACCCAGCCTTCAATACCCAAGGTGTAACCCAGCGGGAGCATGGCAACCACCACGGCACCCTGGGAGTTGATGAGCACGGAAACTAAGAAGAAAGCGATGGCGATGGTCCAGGGATAGGCAGAGACGAGGTCGGTAAGCATGAGCTGCATCTCCTTCATATAACTGCTGAAATAGGTGTCGGCCAGCCATGCGATACCGTAGATGGCCACCACGGCGACCATACCCGACTGCCATACGGCACCGCCTACAGCATTCTTGGGCTTTGCCTTACAGAAGATGATCATCAGGGCGGCTGCAGAGATCATGATGATTTGGATGACAAGGTTCATGGCTAACGGCTTCTTGACCGTCTCGGTGACACCTTCCATCACGATTCCTGCACTGGCCAGTTGCTTGGCTGTCTCAGTAACACCGTCTGCCAATGTGATGGTGGCAGGACCTCCCTTGACGGCCTGTACTGTTTCGTATGACGGTAACAGGTTCCCGCCGAACATCTGTACGATGGAGAAGAGGACGATGATACCTAATGCACCGAGGAACACATAAACAGCATGCTTCGACTCCGGGGCAATCTTCTTGTCGAGGGTGGTGGCACTGCTGCCATAGATATACTGATATTGTACGGGATCTTTCAGACGCTCCTGGAACTGAGGATCCTTGTCAAGGTCCTTGCCACGACGATAGGATGCTGCAGCGGCTGCCATCAGGCCACATAGACAGGCGGGGATGGTCACCATAATGATCTGGAGGTTGTTGACATGGAATCCGTTGGAGGCAGAGATGGCAGAGAATGCCACCACGGCTGCTGCGATGGGGGAACAGGTGATACCCACCTGAGAAGCGATGCTGGCCACACCACAGGGACGCTCCGGACGAATACCTTTCTTCAAGGCGATGTCACAGATGATAGGCATCAGTGTATAGACCACGTGCCCGGTTCCTACCAATACGGTAAGGAAGAAGGTGGTGAGCGGAGCGAGGAAGGTGATACGGTCGGGATGTTTGCGAAGCATCTTCTCCGCAATCTGAATCATCCAGTCCATACCGCCCGATGCCTGTAGAACACCCGCGCATGTCACTGCGGCAATGATGATGTAAATCACATCGGTGGGAGGTGTACCTGGTTTCATACCCCAACCGAAAACAAGAATGGCCAGACCAATGCCGGAAATAGCACCCAGTGCCAGACTTCCGTATCTTGATCCCACCCAAAGAGCCAGCAATACGATGAGTAGCTGGATTACCATAGTAAGTGTCATAATGTTATAGGTTTAATAGATCAATAATTGTTTTCGTCTTCGTTTTAACTTTGCAAATATACACTTTTTTCTTATTTATTCTTCAAAAAGGAAGTGTTTTTTGTCGTTTTAGTCGTTTGTTTTTGTGTTTCTGTATTGATTATTCATGATGTGCACGGACACGGAATTTGATTTACGTCAATAATAATTGTCTTTTTGAGAGTTTTCGTCGTAAACATGAAGACTGAATAGGAGATAATCGCTACTTTTGCATTGAAAAAAAGAAGATTGTATTATTGAGAGTACAGGTTTAGTTTTTCTATCAAGGTATCAAGATTCTTTCAGGATTTCAATTATAGGGAAACAACAAAGAACAATTTGAGAGAAGAAGCATAGAAGAAAGAAGCAGCGGTTGCAGTGAATGCAATCGCCTTTTTGTTGGTAGATGGTTTAAAAGATGATAATTTCTTTGTGGATAGGATTTTTTTACTTACCTTTGTGCCCCAAAAAGAAAACATATAATTAATAAGGTAAGAATATGGCAAAGAAATTCGCCGAGCATAATGGTCTGAACCTGGCGGAGACTAATGAGCAGGTTCTGGAAGCATGGAACAAGTTGGATGTGTTCCATCGTTCCATCACAGAGCGTGAAGGTTGTCCTCAATTTGTATTCTTCGAAGGCCCCCCTTCGGCAAATGGTCATCCCGGTATTCACCATGTCTTGGCACGTACCATTAAAGATACATTCAACCGTTACAAGACGATGAAGGGTTACCAGGTGCACCGTAAGGCCGGATGGGATACCCACGGACTGCCTGTGGAATTAGGCGTGGAGAAAGAGAAGGGTATCACGAAGGCTGATATCGACAATCCTGCTTCGCCACGTTATATTTCCATCGAAGACTACAATGCAGCATGTCGTCAGAATGTGATGATGTTTACGCAGGAGTGGCGCGAGCTGACAGAGAAGATGGGTTATTTCGTGGATCTGGATCATCCTTATATCACCTACGATAATAAGTATATTGAGACCTTGTGGTGGTTGCTCAAGCAATTCTACAAGAAAGGACTGCTCTATAAGGGCTACACCATCCAGCCCTATTCTCCTGCTGCAGGAACAGGATTGTCGAGTCATGAGCTGAACCAGCCGGGCTGTTACCGTGACGTGAAAGACACCACGGTGACTGCACAGTTCAAGATCGTGGATCCCCGTCCGGAGATGAACCAGTGGGGAACCCCCGTATTCTTGGCCTGGACCACCACACCGTGGACCTTGCCTTCGAATACCGCCTTGTGTGTGGGGCCCAAGATCGACTATGTCTGTGTACAGACCTTCAACCCCTATAACGGAGCGAAAATCAGTGCCGTGATGGCTGCTGCCCGCGTGGATGGTTACCTGAAGCCGGAAGGAGAGTATGCCTCGATGGAAGAGTATAAGCCCGGCGACAAGGTGATTCCCTATCGTATCGTCGGTAATTATAAAGGCTCCGACTTGTTAGGCATGCACTACGAACAGCTGATGCCGTGGGTGAAACCTTGTGAGAAGGTGGAGACCACTTCTGCTGAATTCGTGAAGGAATATGCTGCGGAGCATGCCAGCCAACAGTTCCAGGTGGGTAGTGATACCTTTGTGGAGATGGAGGAACAGGCATTCCGTGTGATCCCCGGTGACTATGTGACAACAGAGGATGGTACGGGTATCGTGCATATTGCGCCCACTTTTGGTGCAGATGATGCCAAGGTGGCGAAGGATGCCGGTATCCCCTCATTGTTCATCATTAACCAAGGGGGTGAAACCCGACCGATGGTTGACCTGCAGGGTAAATATTACCTGACGGATGAGATGGCCGTGGAGTTTATTGAGAAATGCGTGGATCTGGAGAAATACAGTCGTCATGCCGGTGACTATGTGAAGAATGCATACGCTCCTGAGTTCAACGTCGATGGCAAATACGATGAGAAAGCCGCTGCCAAGGCAGAAGACCTGAACATTGTGATCTGCATGGAGATGAAGCAGGAGGGCAGTGCATACAAGATAGAGAAACATATTCATAACTATCCTCACTGCTGGCGTACAGACAAACCGGTGCTTTACTATCCGCTGGACTCCTGGTTTATCCGCTCCACAGCCTGCAAGGAACGGATGGTGGAACTGAATAAAACCATCAACTGGAAACCTGAGAGCACAGGAACAGGGCGCTTCGGCAACTGGCTGGAGAACCTGAACGACTGGAACCTCTCACGATCACGCTTCTGGGGAACACCCTTGCCAATATGGCGTAACAAAGACACCCGTGAAGAGATCTGTATCGGATCATTGGAGGAGTTATACAACGAGATAGAAAAGGCCGTGGCAGCAGGTGTGATGAAGAACAACCCGCTGAAGGAGAAAGGCTTCGTTCCCGGTGATTATTCTCAGGAGAACTACGATAAGATCGATATGCACCGTCCGTATGTCGATGACATCATCTTGGTAGGTGAGAGCGGACAGCCCCTGCATCGTGAGACTGACCTCATCGACGTGTGGTTCGACTCTGGCTCTATGCCATACGCCCAGGTGCATTATCCGTTTGAGAACAAGGAGGCGATTGACAAGGCATTGGCATATCCCGCTGATTTCATCAATGAAGGTGTGGATCAGACACGTGGCTGGTTCTTTACCTTGCATGCCATCGCCACCATGATCTTCGACAGCGTGGCCTTCAAGAATGTGATCTCTTCCGGACTGGTGCTCGATGCCAAGGGGATCAAGATGTCGAAGCACTTAGGAAATGTGGTGAACCCCTTTGCTGAGATTGAACGTAACGGTGCCGATGCCGTACGATTCTATATGCTCACCAACACCCAGCCATGGGATAACCTGAAGTACGATCCGGCAGGAGCAGATGAGATGCGGAGGAAATTCTTCGGCACCTTATATAATACCTATAGCTTCTTCGCCCTCTATGCCAATGTGGATGGGTTCAATCCTAAAGCTGCAGCGGTGGATATAGAGAAACGTCCGGAGATCGACCGATGGATCCTGTCAAAGGTGAACTCCCTGATAAAAGGGGTGGATGCTGCCTTGGCCGACTTTGAGCCAACGCGGGCAGGACGATTAATCGATTCGTTTGTGAACGACGACCTAAGTAACTGGTATGTACGCTTGAACCGTAAGCGTTTCTGGGGAAAGGAGATGAGCACCGACAAGCTGAGTGCTTACCAGACACTCTATCTCTGTTTGAAAACTGTTTCCAAACTGCTGGCTCCGTTCGCTCCTTTCTATGCCGACCAGCTGTACAAGGATCTGGGCGGTAAGTCGGATAGTGTCCATCTGACGATGTTCCCATCATGTGATCTGTCGTATATCGACCTCGATCTGGAGGCACGTATGGAGATGGCACAGAAGATTACATCCATGGTGCTCGCCCTGCGCCGTAAGGTGAACATCAAGGTACGCCAACCCCTGCAGAGCATTATGATTCCTGCCGTTGACGAGAAGCAGCGCGAACATATCGAGGCTGTGAAAGACCTGATCATGAACGAGGTGAACGTGAAGGAACTGAAGTTCGTGGAAGGCAGTGGCATCTTGGTGAAGAAGGTGAAATGTAACTTCCGCACGATGGGAAAGAAGTTCGGTAAGCTGATGAAGGGCATCGCTGCCCAGATGACCTCTCTCTCACAAGAGGATATCATGGCATTGGAGGAGAAGGGATCGATCACTCTGGTGGTGGAAGGACAGGAAGCTGTGGTGGAAGCTGCCGACGTGGAGATTATCAGTGAGGATATCCCGGGATGGCTCGTGGCTAACGAAGGGAATCTGACTGTGGCCTTAGAGATTGAGCTCACGGAAGAACTGCGCCAGGAGGGTATGGCCCGCGAACTGATCAATCGCATTCAGAATATGCGCAAGGATGCAGGCTTTGAGATTACCGACCGTATCCATGTGACTGTATCGTCACAGGAACAATCCGATGCGGCTATCAAGGTGTTTAACGACTATATCAAGACACAAGTGTTAGCAGACTCTATCTGCATTGAACCGAACGACGGTCCTGTGGTGGAGTTCGATGACTTCGATCTGAATATTTCCGTATCAAAGATCTGATTAGATTATGGCAGAGAAAACACGTTACAGTGACGAGGAACTTGAGGAGTTCAAAGTCATTATCAATGAGAAATTAGCCACTGCGCGTCATGACTATAACGAGATGATGCGCCAGTTGATGAATGCCGACGGCAATGATGTAGATGATACGTCACCTACATATAAAGTGCTGGAGGAGGGTAGTGCCACCCAGACTAAAGAGGAACTGATTATGCAGGCATCACGACTGCAGAAGTTCATCCAAGGCTTGGAGGCCGCTCTTGTCCGTGTACAGAACAAAACCTATGGCATCGACAGAATGACGGGTGAACTGATACCCAAGGAGCGCCTGCGTGCCGTGCCGCATGCCACGCTCAGTGTTCAGAGCAAGATGGGGAAGAAACATTGATGAGTAGCAGCACTGGAAGAAAAGGCCTGATGGCCGTATTGATTGTGGTAGCGTTGTTGGCGATCGACCAGATCATCAAGATCTGGGTGAAGACCCATATGTGTCTGCATGAGAGCATCGAGATCACACCGTGGTTCTACATCAACTTTATAGAGAACAACGGGATGGCTTATGGCATGACCTTTATCAATAAGATCGTGCTGAGTCTGTTCCGTATCGTGGCAGTTACCGTGATCGGATACTATATCTGGCTGCAGGTGAAGGAGAAAGCCCGTAGAGGTTATATCATCTGTCTGGCTATGGTGATGGCAGGTGCAGCGGGAAATATCTTTGACTCGATGTTCTATGGCACGTGCTTTACACAGTCAACCCCTTTCGAGCCTTCTTATCTTGTTCCTTGGGGCGAAGGCTACGCACCCTTCCTCAAGGGTAAGGTAGTCGATATGTTCTATTTCCCACTCATCGAGACGACATTACCCGATTGGCTTCCTGTCTGGGGAGGACAACCGTATGTGTTCTTCAGTCCTGTGTTTAACTTCGCTGATGCCTGCATCTCGGTGGGTGTTGTCTTGTTACTCTTATTCTTCAGAAAAGAGTTGGGAACGGTGTCGTTGAAAAGAAAGCCGGAGGAGGTTCATGAGACATCAACTGAATAGTCTTCTTATCTTGCTGGCGCTTGCTGTGTTTGGGGCATGTAAGCCGTCAATACCCCGCCATGTCATACAACCTGCTGACATGGAGGATATTCTTTTTGACTATCATGTGGCCGATGCGATGGCCAACCAAATCATGGACTCTACCCGTATCTACAACAGTGTGTTGTACAAGTTGGCCGTGTTGAAGAAGCATGGTGTGACAGAGGCAGAGTTCGACTCCTCGATGGTTTATTATACCCGTCATGCCGACAAGCTGCATGAAATATACGAGCGGTTGGCAGAACGTATGGGAAACGAGGCGATGGCTTTGGGTGCCGATGTGGGCAGTGTGAACCGTTACAATGTGGAAAATGGTGAGGCTGCCAACGTTTGGATCGGTGAGCGGTGCTATACATTTATTCCGCAGGCTCCCTATAACAAAGTCTCGTTCGAGTTACCTGTAGATACTTCTTATCATCAAGGTGACCGTATAGTGATGGATTTTGATACACAGTTCCTCTACCAAGAGGGTATGCGTGACGGTGTGGCGATCCTGGCTGTGAGATTTGCCAACGACAGTGTGGCAACACGCCTGATGCACATGTCATCCGACACACACTACTCGATGGAGATCTACGATGACAAATCTCTCGGTATCAAAGGAGTGCGCGGAATGTTCTATCTGAATCGTGACAGAAATGCCACGCAGACAACGCTGAAAGTGATGGTACTGAATAAGATCCGTGTCATCCGTGTTCATGAGGCAGAAAGACAAAAGAAGAAGGCTCTGAGTGAAGAGGCGAAACGCGACTCTGCCCATCGTGAGGAAGGAAGACCGGGAGGACCACCACCCAACGATCCTCAGGGACGGCCCTTACCGCCTGATGACCGCAGACCCGATGAGCCTCCGGTAGATAGACCGATGGAGGATGGAGACCATCCGGTACCGCCACCACCTCATCATCATTCTGGTCCTGTTCCACACCCCTTGAAATCCCATGGTACACCGCCGCCGCCACCTCCCGGAGGCAGGCCCTTGCCAAGAGAATAAAAATAAATCACGCAGATAGAAGTATAGGATACTTACCATCTGCGTGATTTTGTTTTGATCCTTTGTCTGTTACCTTGCGGCTACATATCGGTGTAAGGTGGCACGTACGGCACCGTTCCCGGCATAAAGTTCCTTGACCATACCTTCGATCTGTTCTCCCAGACCGGCTTCATAGAGGTCAAGTCCAAACACGTCCTTTCTGCTGTAAAGCTGGTGCAGACAACTGTAGTCTTGGTCTTGTTTCCCTACCTCCAAGGGGGCTACGATAGCCTGTAACTCCTCTAACATCGGATCGGGTGAGGGCTCGAAAGGTGTTCCGTCATCCTTGATGCCTTTCAAATAACGGGCATATCCTGCTAAGGTCAGGGGGATGAGCTGCAGATTACTCATGTCAAGACCACGGGCAATATACTTCTTGATGGTCTCGCCAAAACGTATCGGCAGTTTCTGGGATGTGTCCATGGCGATGCGCTGTGGTGCATCGGGCATGAACGGATTGGGCAGACGGCGGTTGATAACGGCACCAATAAATTCATAGGGATTCAGCACACCAGGATCGGTGACTACAGGCATGGCCTCGATATATCCGATCTTCTGGATGAAATCGCGCAGGTCTTTGTCGGCCATCTCTGCAGAGATCAGGGTATATCCCAGCAGGCACCCATAGATAGACATGGCGGTATGTAAGGGATTCAGACAGGTTGTCACCTTCATCGTCTCTACTTGATCCACGGTCTCACGGGTGGTATAGAGGGCACCGCCCAGATCGAGTGGGGGTCTTCCGTTGGTGTAGTGATCTTCGATGACGAGATATTGCACTTCCTCTGCGTTCACAAAAGGAGCGGTGAAGGTGTGCTTCTCGGTCTCGATATAGTTATTGTCTTCAAAGCCGTCGGCAACTAACAATTCCTGTACCTTCACATGAGGACGAGGAGTGATCTTGTCGATCATCGACCAGGGGAAGGTGATCTTGGTCTCATCCTTCAGGTAGTCGAGGAATGCCTGCGGGGCGATACCCTCTTTCACCCAGCGTTCTGCATAGGCAAACACACCGGCCTTCACTTTATCACCGTTGTGTGAGCAGTTATCCATGCTCTGGATGGTGAGTGGCAGCTGTCCGGCGTTGAATCGTTCCAGCAAAAGGGCTGTCACTTTTCCCATGGCGAAAACAGGTTTCAAGCCACGTGCCAGATCGGCTTCGTTGAAGCTGTAGCCTTTCTCAGTGATGGTGAAGGAGATCATCTGCAGTGACGGGGCACGGAACACCTCCACTAAACGCTGCCAGTCTGGAAACTGAGGATCAGCCTTCAGTGCCTCGGTGACACTGGCGATTACCTTCTTCTCGATGGTTCCTGTAGATTGCAGACTGACAAGGAGTGAAAGGTTATCATACGGTGTGTAGGCTTTGTCGATTACCTCGAAGTCGAAGGTTTCTGCCACAATCACGCCACGGTCGTATTTCCCTGTATTCAGGGCATCGTTCAGGATGGCAGCGGGGAAAGCACGGAAGATGTTTCCTCCTCCGAAGTGCACCCATGTGGGTTCTTCATGTGTCTTCCTGCGTACAGCCTCGATGTTAAATTTGGGAAGCTGGTAGCCCTTCTCTTCCCATTCGTTGGCATTGAACTGGCCATTCAGTATATCTGTAAGTTTCATTGTTTTTCGTTATTACGTTATCTTGATAAATCGTTATAACGTTATATCGTTATATCGTTATATCGTTATTTCGATCTTTCGTTATTACGATGTTTCGTTAATCAAAGAATCCGGGTTGTTTATATTCAATGCCGAGTTCACGGTCAACGGTGGCGAGGATGCCCTGCACCTGTCCGAGGGCGAACATTCTTCCTAAAAGGGTATAGCCTGCATTGTGTCCATGACTTGATTCATCCATGATGCCACCGGGTTGGTCGGTGAAGGTCATACCATGATCCACACGCATGGGCAACTGTGGGTTCTCCTGTTCAAAGATACGGCACAATTCTATCAGGTCTGCCCGTCCTCCTAAATGTGATGCTTCAGTGAAGTCGCCATTGGGGAAGATATGACAGGAGCGCAGATGGACGAAGTGTGTGCGTGATGCAAATTTCTTGGCCATCTCCACCACGTTGTTGTATGCTCCTGCCGACAGAGAACCGGCGCAGAAGGTCAGTCCGTTGTGCTTGTTGGGAACAGCATTGAGGAACCATTCGATGTCTTCTTCGGTACGAACGATACGTGGCAAGCCAAGAATCTCAATAGGAGGATCATCAGGATGTACACACATGTTCATGTCGCATTCCTCACAAGTAGGCATGATTGCCTCCAGGAAATATTTCATGTTCGCACGCAGCTGTGCCTTGTCGATTCCCTGATAGAGGGCGAGGAAATCACGGAATTTCTGGATCGGTGCCTCGTCATTCTCACTGAAATTACCCGACACGAATCCCTGTGTCTTGATGATAATGGTCTCTACGAGTTGATGATCCTTCTCGGGTGTCATGGTCTTGGCCAGCTCATCAGCCTCTTCGAGGACGTTGCGCCCTTCACCGACACCTTCCGGGAACCTGAATGCGGCCCATTCCTCGCGTGCTCCCTCACGCTTGAGGATATAGATGTCGAAGTAGGCAAACTCTGCGTAGTTGAAGTAGAGGTTCGTGGAGCCGTTGGGGTTTACGTGAAGCAGGTCGGTACGTGCCCAGTCGAGCACCGGCATGAAATTATAGCAAATACAGTGGATGCCCTCAGCCGAGAGATTCCGCAGACTTTCTTTATATACTTCAATCTGCTCATCGCGGTCGGGACCGCCATATTTGATGGTTTCTACCACAGGAAGGCTCTCCACCACACTCCAACGCATGCCGTAGCTCTCGATATACTCTCTTAGTTCACGGATCTTCTCACGAGTCCATACCTCTCCTAAGGGAACATCATGCAGGGCGGTGACGATTCCCTCCACACCGATTTGTTTTAGCATCGACAGAGTGATCTTGTCATTCTTGCCGAACCATCTCCATGTTCTTTCCATATTATTAATTTTTAGCTGTTGATTAAAGTTTCTGACTGTTCACGTGAAAGCCTTATGCTATTCATGGTGGTACGGTTCCCCCTTGATGATGGTACAGGCACGATACAGCTGTTCGGTGAAGATCATCCTGACCATCTGGTGCGAGAAGGTCATCTTGGAGAGTGAAATCTTCTCATTGCCCCGTTGATATATTGATCGTGAGAAACCATAAGGACCACCGATCACAAAGACCAAACGTCTCACTGACTGCTGTTTCTTCTGAATCCATGAGGCAAAATCGATACTTCGGAATTCCTGTCCGTGCTCATCCAATAACACCAGCACATCTTGCGACTGTATCTGTCTCAGGATCAATTCCCCCTCTCGTTCCTTCTGTTGCTCCTCACTCAGACTCTTGGTGTTCTTGAGTTCTGGAATGGTGATCAGTTCAAAAGGCATATAATGACCGATGCGCTCCACATAGTCATGGATACAGGCCATGATATGTTTGTCGGTGGTCTTACCCACCAGGATCAGCGTTGTCTTCATGACTGTCAGAGAGAGGGTGCGATAGGATCGTTAATGCTTGTAACTGGCGGGATGCTTTACCTTGTCTTTACAAACAGGACAAAGACTTTCGTCATCGGTGATGCCGTCGTATTCATGTTTCCTCTTGGGGTTCATGGGGAACCATCCTTTCTGTACTCTTTTCTTCTGGGCAAAGAGCTCACCGATGCCCCAGAGAAAAGAGGCGCCCGTCACCCCGAGGATAGAGGAAATGACGATTCCTGTTGTCTCCGACTCAAACCAGTTTGGCACGATAAAGGCCAAACTGACACATACCAGTCCGATGACCAGATACACCCACCAGTATTTGGTGCCGGAATAATACTCCTGCTTGATCACCAGCGGATGACAGAGACCGATGATGAGAAAAGTGCATACGGCGATGATTACTCCTGTAAAATGCAGCTCCATGATTAGACGATATACTGGTCACTAATGCTCTTGTTCTCTAAGACACGACGGATGGTGTCGGCGAACATCTCAGCTACAGAAAGCTGTTTCACCTTGGCACACCGCTGGGTATAGGGAATCGAGTCGGTGAAAACGATCTCTTCCAATGCGGAATTCTGCACACGGTCGCTGGCAGGACCGCTCATCACACAGTGACTGGCGCAGGCACGCACACTCTTTGCTCCTGCCTCCATCATGATATCAGCAGCCTTGGTAATGGTTCCTGCCGTGTCAACCATATCGTCGATGATGACAACATTCTTGTCCTTTACGTCACCGATGATCTGCATGGTATCCACCACGTTGGCACGGGCACGGGTCTTGTTACACAACACTAAGGGAACACCTAAATATTTGGCATAGGTATTTGCACGCTTGGAACCGCCCACATCAGGGGAGGCGATCACCAGGTCTTTCAGTTTCAGACTCTGCAGATAGGGAAGGATCACGCCCGAAGCATACAGGTGATCAACGGGGATGTCAAAGAAACCTTGGATCTGATCGGCATGTAAATCCATGGTAATCACACGATCTACACCGGCAACACTCAGCAAGTCGGCTACTAACTTGGCCCCGATGCTGACGCGCGGTTTGTCCTTCCTATCCTGACGTGCCCATCCGAAATAGGGAATAACGGCGTTGATGCTTTTGGCCGAGGCACGTTTGGCGGCATCGATCATCAGCAACAATTCCATGAGGTTGTCGGAACTGGGGAAGGTGCTTTGTACGAGGAATACGTCACGACCGCGGATAGACTGTTCGTAAGATACTGCGAACTCTCCATCAGAGAACTTGGTCATGATCATTTTGCCCAGCGGACATCCCAGGCTCTGGCAGATTCTTTCAGCAAGGTACTTGGTGGCAGTACCGGAGAATACCATAAAAGAGTTTGGATCAATCATATAAATAATATATTTAGAGTCATTATTTTTATCCCACAGCCTTGCGCAGTTTCTCGAAACGGGAGATCAATTCCCTGTAATCCTGTTGATTATGGATATCGAAGCGATTCCAGAGATCACCGCAGATCACCACACCGCCGAAGCCCAGGTCTTTGGCGAACCGGATATTGTCGAGATTCATTCCTCCTAAGGCATAGACATGACGGTCGATGAGTCCTTTCCTGGATGCTTCCTCCAGTTGTCGTTCCGTGAAGGTAGCTTCCGCCTCTTTCTCACTCTGGCTATGGAAGATATATTTCAGGAAGACATATTCAGATTTCTTCTTGGCTGTCTTGAGCATGTCCAGATCCATGCAGGTGCGTGAGAAATGACCACGGTAGCCATCGGGTAGGGGAGCATCGGGAGATTCAATATGAATGCCGGCAAGACCGTATTCACTTTTCAGGTAATAATGGTCGTGGACCATAATCTTGCGATAGCAGTCTTCTGGCAGTAAGGAGAGCAGTCGCTCTGCATATATCGGGGCTGATCCAGGCTTGTAAAGATGCAGTCTGTCAAGCCCCTCGTCAAAGAGCGATGCGATGATTTTGTCTTCTTCCACAAAGAATGTGGGCTTTGTCATGAGAACGAGTTTCATTCGTCTTTCCTATTTGTCTGCAAAATTAGGAATTATTTATGAAACATGCAATAGTCTCATGGAAAAATAAGGATTAAAAATGAAAAAATGGGGAATCCCTTGAAAAGAATCTGAGATCATCCCTTTTCTTCGCTTTCCAACCAGTCATCGATCAGCATGCGGGCAATCGACAGTTTCTCGGGGATATGGGGAAGATGCTCTTTCCTGAACCAGTCACCTGCCGACAGTTCCGAGCGTTGCAGATGAATCTCCCCTTCCTCGTAGTCGGCATGGAATCCCACCATCAGACCGCAGGGATAGGGCCACGGCTGACTGCCGAAGTATCGGATGTTGCGGATGCGGATACCCGTTTCCTCCATCACCTCCCTTTCCACGGCCTGCTCCAATGTCTCACCAGTCTCCACGAATCCTGCTACGAGACCGTAGAAATCGCTTCGGAAATTGTTGGCATGAACGAGCAGCACTTCATCGCCCCGATGGATGAGGACGATGACGGCAGTGGCCAGTTGTGGCCATACCTCCTTCCCGCAGTTGTCGCAGCGTTTGGATATATCGGTGTTCTTGTGCATGGGGGCGCCGCAGACACCACAGAACTGCGTGTTCTGATCCCAGTAGAGAATCTCCTGACATTTCCCTGCTTTCAGATAGAGGTGCTTGGGCAGACGGTAATAGGAAGCCCGCAAGCCACACATCTCAAATGCTGGATGGTCGGTCACGGGTGAGTCGATACGGAACGTTTTCACCAGTGCATCCTCAAAGGGAGAGATGTTATGGATGGTTGTCCAGGGTTTTATTTCCACCGGCGGTTCCTCACCTGTAGGGATGGTATAGGAACCGTCGGGAAGTTTCTCAAGGAGGAGATCGGTCTTACAGAATATAAACCAGTATGTTTGCATGTCTATTCACCAAATAGCAGTTTACGGTCACGGGCGATGGCAGGCTCTGTCCATTCAGCAGGAACAAAGCGCCAGTTGTTATTAGGCTTCGGATCCATCACCCCCCCTTTCTCAATTTCTTTCATCAGATAGTAGCGTTGGTCTTTCTCACTGCGGTAGATGATTCTTTTGTCCAGTTCCTCATGAGGGATGCCGGCACCTTTGGTGAGCAGCTCACCGCCGCCGTTACCCCGATAGCTGTTCAACGCCACTTTATAGGTCTTGTGTTCATCGAAAGGCTGTCCGTTGCTCATCCTCAGGATGCGCACCTTCTGTCCATCGGGCTTTGTCACATCCACCTCGTAGTCGATGCCGGCAGCACTGTCGAAGTTGAAGGCAAGGTTCTTGAAACCGAACCGCTGTTGGTCGTTTTTCGCTTCATCATTCAGGAGCATGATATGGTCATCGGGCGATGTCATGGTGTTCACCCACAGGTCATAGCTCATCTCCAGATGCTTGCGAATCTCCTCACCGGTGAGGTTCATCACATAGATCTGATTCTCGTATTTATAGAGGTTGAACATATCGGCAACGGTCACATCACCGGCGCTGATCTTCGTGTCGAAGGTAAGGGGAGCATTGAAGGAGATATCTGCTCCTGTGATTTGCAGCTGCAGGTTCTGGATGAAGTCACTGAAAGCACTGCTGCCGAAATAGCTGTCACGGGTATAGATAGTGTTCTTGAATTCTCCGATTTTCCTGTTCACGAATGCGTTGACACTGTCGATGTCTGCCTGGAAATGCTTCATGAAACGCTCATCGACAGGCAGTTCGGAAATATTCACCACCTTCCCTGTCACCTGCTTACCGCGTACCTTTCCCGCCTTCAGCGTTACCTTGATCTCTGCATCGCTCACCATATAGGCATTAGCCGAAGGGTCAAGGCACACTACGAGATCACCCTTGTCATTTGTAATGATATCCTGATGTTGGATGTGGTCATGACCATAAAGGATGAGATCGAATCCGGGAACTTCCTTCGCCACCTTCAGGGAGGCATCCTCCATGTATTCATCGGTGGTGATGCCCCCTTCCTTTCCTGAGTGGAAAAGACCGATAATGATATCAGCCTGTTCGTTCTTCTTGACATAATTCACCCAGTAACGGGCACATTGTGTCATCTCCTCAAAGCGCATGCCACTCCACAGACTCTCCTGCAGCCAGTTGGGGATTGCCGGTGTGAGCAAACCGATCACGGCAATGCGGACCCCATCGCGATCAAAGAGGGCATAGGGTGTCACATACGGTTTCCCTGTAGCCGTGTTGATGACGTTCGCACCCAACATGGGACATTTCACCTCGCTGATCCATTTGTCATACACCGCATGTCCTGTCTCCACATCATGGTTCCCCAACGTCTCTGCATCATAACGCATGTAGTTGATCACTTTGGCTGCCACATTCTCGATCTCGGGCTTGACAAAGTTGCAGTAATAGCAGGTGGGCTGTCCTTGCAGGATATCCCCGTTGTCGAACAGCAGCAGGTTCTTCCCATAGATGGCACGGAGGGAATCGACGTATGTGGAAACTCTTGCCAGTGATCCTTTCTTGGGCTTCCTGTTGATGAAGTCATAAGGGAAGAAGCTCCCATGTACGTCACTGGTCTCAATAATTCTCAAGGTTACCGTTTCTGTTGTCTGTGCCATGGTTGAAGTATGACAGCATAATGCCATCAGGCAAAAGATGAAAAATTGTCTCATGGATGCTCTCTTTTAGTCATCATTCTGATTGAAATATTCCTCTAATTCCCTTTCTGCGCTACCGTCGGCGTTCTGTATGTCGCGGATGATCACACCCTGTTCCAACAAGGCGATACGCGGACAAATATCCACGGTATGTGCCAGGTTATGACTGCTGACGAGGATGGTAGCACCCGTCTCTTGGTTATATTCTTTCAGTTTGTGCTTGAGGATATTCTGACTTGAAGGGTCTAAGAAGTTGAAGGGCTCATCGAGGATCACCAGCTGGGGCTTATTTAATAAGGTGGAGATGATACCCACTTTCTGTTTGTTTCCTGATGACAGGTTTCGGATGAGTTTCTTCTGTCCGAGCACCTCTCCTCCCATGAAATGCTCAAAGTCGGCAAGGCGAGTGTCAACCTGTTCCTTCGACATGCCATTCACCTTTCCTACAAAATAGAAATACTCCTCGGGAGTCAGGAAGTCGATGAGGAATCCTTCATCGATATAGGCACCCGTATAGGCTTTCCAGTCTTCACTCTTCGCAGGACTGACCGTGCGCTCCGTCTCACCGTTCTCCTGTTGGGATGGCGGGAGTGTGATCAGCACCTCTCCCTCATCGGCTTTCAGTAAGTCGAGAATCATTCTGAATAGTGTGGTCTTTCCGGCACCGTTGTTACCTACAAGACCTAACAGATCACCTTTCTCTATGGTGAAGCTGTCGATGTTTACGGCGGTTTTCTCACCAAAACATTTCTTTAAGTTAGTTACCTGAATTTTCATGATCCGTATATATGAAAAACAAGCAGTTCAAGAAGTCTGTTCAACTTCTTGAACTGCCAAAAACCTTATACAATACCACGACCGTGGCACTTCTTGAATTTCTTCCCGCTTCCGCAGGGGCAGGGGTCGTTCGGTCCGGGCATCTTGTCCTTGCGGATAGGTACCCTGTTCACTTGCTGAGCCGTCTCACGGGTGTCTTGCTGGGCGGCAGCCTGCTGATGGCGATCCACCATCTGCTCCTCCTGGATGTCGGCCTTCTGCTCATTGTATCGTTGTGAGCGTTGCTCAGGTGCTGCCTCGCGCACTTCCTGTTGCTGGATCTCCGGAATCTGTCCGCGCATCAGGATACTGGCGATGCGGTTGTTCATCTCATCCACCATATCGTCGAACAGCTTGGCACTTTCCAACTTAAAGATCACCAGTGGGTCTTTCTGTTCGTAGCTGGCGTTCTGCACACTGTGTCGGAGCTCGTCCAAGGCACGCAGGTTCTCTTTCCAACTGTCGTCGATGACATGCAGCAGGATGCTCTTCTCGAACTCCTTCAGTACGCTCTTCGACTCTGTCTCATAAGCTTCCTTCAGGTTGCATGCGATATTGTACAACCGTTTACCGTCGGTGACGGGAACCATGATGCGCTCATACATCGATCCTTGGTTCTCATAAACCTGCTTGATGACAGGGTTGGCTACCGCCTGGATACGGTCGGTCTTGCGCTTGAAGGCTTCCATGGCTGTCTGGAACGCATTCTCCTCCAGCTCCTCACGGGGAGCATCGATGAACTGCTGACTTGTAAACGGACATTCCATAGCCAGGATCTTCAGGAAATCCTCCTTACAACCCTCATAGTCGTTGTTCTCGATGATGTTGACCACGCGGTCCCAGATGATGTTGGCGATATCCATTCCGATACGCTCACCCATCAGGGCATGGCGACGTTTCTCATAGACAACGGTACGCTGCTTGTTCATCACATCATCGTATTCCAGCAGGCGCTTACGGATACCGAAGTTGTTCTCCTCCACCTTCTTCTGGGCGCGCTCGATGCTCTTCGTCATCATACCGCTCTCGATACGCTCTCCGTCTTTCACACCGATGCGATCCATCACCTTTGCAATTCGTTCACTACCGAAGAGGCGCATCAGCTTATCCTCCAACGAAACGTAGAAGACAGAGCTTCCGGGGTCACCCTGACGACCGGCACGACCACGTAGCTGGCGATCGACGCGGCGACTCTCATGGCGCTCCGTACCGATGATGGCCAGACCGCCTGCCGCCTTCACTTCCGGCGACAGCTTGATATCGGTACCACGACCGGCCATGTTCGTGGCGATGGTCACGGCACCCTTGCCGTCGATGCTCTGTCCGGCATTGGCTACGATGTCGGCCTCTTTCTGGTGCAGCTTGGCGTTCAACACCTGATGGGGGATATGGCGCAGGTTCAGCATACGTGACAGGAGTTCGGAGATCTCCACGGAGGTTGTACCCACCAGGGTCGGACGCCCGGAATTTCTCATCTCCTCGATCTCCTCGATCACAGCGTTGTATTTCTCGCGTGCCGTCTTATAGATACGGTCATCCTGGTCGTTGCGGATCACTGGACGGTTGGTGGGGATCTCCACCACATCCAGTTTGTAGATATCCCAGAACTCTCCGGCTTCCGTTGAGGCGGTACCTGTCATACCTGCCAGCTTGTGGTACATACGGAAGTAGTTCTGCAGGGTGATGGTGGCAAAGGTCTGTGTGGCCTCCTTCACCTTGACATGCTCCTTGGCCTCGATAGCCTGGTGCAGTCCGTCACTCCATTGGCGGCCTTCCATGATACGTCCTGTCTGCTCATCCACGATCTTCACCTCACCGTCCATCACCACGTACTCATCGTCTTTGTTAAACATGGTGTAGGCTTTGAGCAGCTGCTGCAGGGTGTGCACACGCTCACTCTGTACACCATAGTGTGACAGCATCTCGTCTTTCTTCTGGATGCGCTCCTCCTCCGTGAGGTTCTCGTTCTCTAAGGCCGACAGTTCTGTGGTGATGTCTGGCAGCACGAACAGCTGGTCGTTGCCCACCTGTTGAGCTAACCATGCCGTACCCTTGTCGGTGAGGTCGCAGGAGTTCAGTTTCTCATCCACAACGAAGTACAGGGGCTCAATGGCCTCGGGCATCCGTCGGTTGTTGTTCTCCATGTAGATCTCCTCTGTTCTGAGCATACCGCTCTTGATACCATCCTCAGAGAGGAATTTGATCAGCGGCTTGTTCTTCGGGAGTGACTTGTGAGAGCGGTACAGACTCAGGAATCCCTCATCGAGTTTCTCCTGTCCCTCTTTCTTCTTCCCTGCTTCCATGAGCTGGTTTCCCTCGGCAATCTTCTGCTTGGCATCAGCAAGGTACTGGGTTGCTAACTGTCGCTGCACGCCCACCAGTTTCTCCACCAGCGGCTGGTACTCCTCGAACATCTGGTCATCACCGTTGGGCACAGGACCAGAGATAATGAGCGGTGTTCGTGCATCATCGATCAACACTGAGTCAACCTCATCGACGATGGCGTAGTTATGTCTTCTCTGAACCAGGTCGGCAGGGGAGATGGCCATGTTGTCACGCAGGTAGTCGAAACCGAACTCGTTGTTCGTTCCGAAGGTAATGTCTGCCTGATAGGCTTTGCGGCGTTCCGGTGAGTTCGGACGGTGCTTGTCGATACAGTCCACACTCAGACCGTTGAACATATACAGCGGTCCCATCCACTCAGAGTCACGCTTGGCCAGGTAATCGTTCACGGTCACTACATGGACGCCGTTACCTGTCAGGGCATTCAGGAACACGGGGAGGGTGGCCACGAGGGTCTTACCTTCACCTGTTGCCATCTCGGCGATCTTTCCCTGATGGAGCACCTCACCACCGAAGAGCTGCACGTCGTAGTGGATCATCTCCCATTTCAGGTCGTTGCCACCAGCCGTCCAGTGGTTGTGATAGATGGCTTTGTCTCCGTCGATGGTGATGAAATCCTTGGCAGGATCTCCTGCTAACTCACGGTCGAAGTCGGTGGCCGTCACCACGGTCTCCTCATTCTCGGCGAAACGCCGTGCCGTATCTTTCACGATACTGAAGGCCACGGGCATCACCTCGTCGAGGGCTTTCTCGTAGATCTCAAGCGCTTCCTTGTCAAGTTTGTCGATCTCGTTGAAGATCACCTCACGCTCATCGATGGGGGTGTCTTCGATCTTCGCTTTCAGTGCTTCGATCTGTTCTTTCTGTTCCTTGGCAGAATCCTGCACATACTGTTGAATCTCCTTGGTCTTGGCACGGAGCTCGTCATTGCTTAGTGCCTGAATGGCCGGATAGGCTTCCTTCACCTTTTCTACAAGGGGTTGGATCAGCTTCATGTCACGTGTTGACTTATCGCCAAACAATGACTTTAAGAAATTGTTAAATCCCATTCTATATTTGTTTTTATTTTATTCTGTACAATTTGAGTGTGCAAAGTTACGAAAAGTCGAACGCAAAACAAAGAAACTTTTTCCTTTTTTTGCTGAGACCGAGTAATTTCGCGCTTGTAAAGCGCAAAGTTACGAAAAGTCGAACGCAAAACAAAGAAACTTTTTTCTTTTTTTGCTAAGACCGAGTAATTTCGCGCTTGTAAAGCGCAAAGTTACGAAAAGTTGAGTGAAATGCAAAAGGAAAAACAGGATTTTCTTCTCATGTTTTCCTATGGCAGGGGGAGGGCAGGACAGGCATTGGGAGCCCTGATATGGATGGTTTTTGCGATGGTTGGTGCAATACGGTCAACCGTGACGGGTATTGTTATCTTCTGTGGAGCCACCTGCGCACCATAGATAATGATAGGGAAGCAGATGTTTCGCAGACTGTTCACACTGATTTCCTGTGTGTCCTCGTTGTACATCTGCCAGCCGGGGATGGTCTCCACGAGGAGGTCTCCGCCCACACTGGCATTGTAGCCGTTACGCACCTTGAGTACTTCGCTCTGCTCTGAGTCGAACAGTGTCTCCTTGGAATGGGTGTTCAGCACACCGTCGCACTGCAGGAGGAATGATCGTGACAGGGAGAGTAACTCTCTTAGGTTCAGCCTCTTTTGCTCAATCAGTTTGAGGTTCAGATAAATCTGATTTCTGCTGCAGCCTTCCACATATCTGTCAGAACCGTATAAGGCACCGAGGTACATGTTCAGCAGGTTGGCGGTGCGGTTGATATAGAATGTACCGGCGGGAACACCATAGTGTCGGTAGTCGTCAACGGGATCTTCCACATGTCCTGTTCCTGTGAGGTAGAACACCACGTTCTGGGCTCCGACCTTGTTCTCGATGGTAGCGATCAGGTCAGCCAGCTGACGGTCAAGGTTGATGTATGTCTGTGTCAGTGCATTCTGCCAGTCGGTGCTTTTCTTCCCCGTCATATCTGGTGTGGCATCAAGCGTCACATTCAGCAGGTCGGTGACATTGTCTGTTCCCATGCCCGAGCGTTCGATGCACAAGATAGCGAGGTTCGTCAGCTCCGTCAGCTGCTCAAACTCCGTTTTCTTCTTCCTGCCACCCACGGTGTTGTTGTATTCGGTGAGCCAGGCGGGTGTTTTCTTGATGTAGAAACTGCTACTGCACCAGTTCTGCGTGTTACGGTCTTTCCAGAAGGCACCGTCGGCGGCATGACCGGCTGACAGGATGGCAGCATCCCTTTCCTGGGAAATGGCATAGACGAGGGCTTTTCCTGTCGTGGCTACCTTCAGCTCATCCCCGATGGTGGATGTCAGCAGGTTCTTCGGAGAGGCCTTGTCGGTGGTGAACACCCCGAAATACTGCGGGTCTTCGGTGCAACCGATGGGGCGCAGCGTACTCCTGTCGAGCCATCGTGCTGCCATGATGCCGTTGTAGAACGGACAGGATCCGGTGACGAGGGAGGCCACGGCAGAGGCACAATCCACGGGTGTGAACGTATAGGCGGCATTCTCATAGACCTTTCCCCGCGACATAACCTTCCTGAATCCTTCAGTACCGAAATAAGGCGTGAAGGCTTCCATGTAATCGGTGCACAGCTGATCGATGGCGATGTTCACGACCAGTCTGGGAGTCTGTTGTGCCTGCGCCTGAATCGTTGAGGCGAGGATGGCAATCAGTGCCGCGGTGAATTGTCTTTTATTCAATGCCAATGTTTATGATGATGTCTTTGTTTGATGTTGACGGGACATCCGCCACACGTTCCTTAACAGCAAAGATGATGCCAGAAGATACATTCCTTCTGCATAGTGCTGCCAGATGCCTCCGATGAAGAACAGGCAGATCAACACTGTCCACCCGGCAAATTGCTTGTCGGGGATCTCCTTCCTTGAGCGTCTGATCATCCTCCAGAGAAGGAAGAGGGGTAGGGGGTTCAGCAGCAGGAGCTGGAAGTTCACCCGTACGGTGGGGTGTTGCGAGAACAGCATGAGGAACAGGACGATGCCTGCCAGGCCGCACAGTAGCATCAGCAGGGCATCATAGCCCCACAGCAGCTTCTTCGAGTAGGCTTCTGCCACAGTGACAGCCATGGTGATGGCCAGGAGGATCAGGAATACGCTGTTCGGGCGCAGGGGGAAATCTTCTTCCACCGTCTGGACTCCTGCAGGTACAATGGTCTCACGGCGTGACACTAATTGTCGCTGACTGCCATCCTGTCCGATGATCTGTGCGTTGTCGAAGTCGGCCATGGCATGCGCCGGCAGGAACTGCCATCCCCGTTTGTCGGTCGGACGGTCGGCCATCACTCCTAACAGCATGTCGTTGCCGAAGCGGTACCAAGGGTGGTGATCCACACATTTGTGCACCATCTCACGGAAAGAAGGATACTTCCCGTCCTCGCCAGCGAATGTGACATGAGCTTCTGGAAGGTGGGTGGTGAGCATATCTACAGCGCGTGTTGTACAGTTGTCGTAGAAGTAGTTGTAGCGATAAACCCTGTTCTGAGGCATGTAGTTCTCGTTGATCGCCGCGAGGATGAGCCCTTTCTCTTCGTTGGTGAGGTTCAACACCTGCTGGGTGACACTGCTGCCATAATACTGGTATTGCCGACAGAAGCGTTCGAAGGAGTCGATGCCAATCTCATAGTCGGTGAGACCGAAGATGAAACGCACGACGAAATAGGGCTTCTGAAACGAGAACATCCCGTAGTTCACAGCCACATCCTCACCAGTGCGCTTGTCGAGGATACGGATGGCGGTATGACCGTACAGGCTGTAGATCTCCTCGTGGGGGGAGCAGGTGAGCAGACTGATTTCTACCGAGTCCATGGCGTCAACCATCATGGAGTCAGCGTTTTCCGAGTGGGAATGCAGGGATACTGCGAATACGGAGAGGACGGTGAGTAGCAGTCGTACTGTTTTCATGCTACAAAGGTACAACTTTTTTCCGACATCACCAAATTTTCCCTTTCTTTGATTCATGACAGCATTGCATTTGTCGTCAATATGCCTAAATTTACCAGATCAGTACGAAGTCAACGAAAATAGTATGAAGAGTCAACAATATCCGTCGGAAGTCAACCGTCTTAGCAAAAGAGTCAACCGTCTCAGTAATGGTCGTCAACTTTTTCCAGTAGAGCGAGTCAACTTTTTCCGTATGGATAGGCAAATGTTAAAAAACAAGGGTTGAAAGGAATCAACCGTATTCTGGAAAAGACAATTCAAGACACAGTAACTTCCCAACTTCCCACTTCCCAACTTCCCACTTTAGAAATCGACGATAGTGAGAGAGAAATATTATATATTTATATATATTATAATATATATAAATATATATAACTATATATTTATATTCTTTTCTTTCTTCAAAAGCTAAAGTGGGAAGTTGGGAAGTGGGAAGTTGGGAAGTGCTCTGTGTTGTCATGGCGGATTGGATGTCTTGTTTATTGATCTGCTTTTATTTGTCAGGTAGTCAGATACTTATTTGTCTATAAACAGACTCTGTTTGATCGCGAAACAGACTCTACGTAAACATTAAGTAGAGCCTACGTAAACATTAAGTAGGCTTTAATTTCAACACAATTAGGCTCTACTTTTCATGCAATAAGGCCCTACTTTTCATGCAATTAGGCTCTGTTTTCCATGTAAATTACCTCTGTTTTCGGCATATTTTGACTCTGTTTGCGTTAGTTTTTTCAAAGTTTTTGTGGTTTTTGTGATGTGTTTCAAATAAAATGCTTACATTTGTAGGCAGAAATATATAATCTTTAAAACTACTATAATTATGCTATCACAACAAGACTTAGAACAAATCGCACTGAAAGGTATTTCAGAAGAGCAGATTAACGTACAACTGGAAGAGTTCAAGACAGGTTTTCCTTTCTTGAAACTGGAAGCGGCTGCCAGCATTGGTCATGGCATTGAAGCACCGACGGCAGAAGAGCGCCAGCAGATGGTAAACACTTGGAACGCCTATAAGGCTGAGGGGAAGAAAATCGTGAAATTCGTCCCTGCCAGTGGTGCTGCCAGTCGTATGTTCAAAGACATGTTCGCCTTTGTCGATGCACCCTATGATGTGCCTACCACTGATTTCGAGAAGAAGTATTTTGATAACCTGGAGAAATTCGCCTTCTACGATGCATTAGATGCCGTCTGTCTGAAGAACGAAGGTAAGGGGATCAAGGCCCTCATCGCTGATGGGAAGTACAAGACCGTGGCTGCCAATATGTTACGTCCCGAGGGCTTGAACTATGGTCAGCTGCCCAAAGGCATGTTGCTGTTCCACAAATATCCCGAAGGTCCGCGCACGCCGATGGAGGAACACTTGGTGGAAGGTGCGCTCTATGCTGCCAGCAATGGTGAGGCCAACGTGCACTTTACCGTCAGTCATGAGCACATCGCCTTTTTTGAGAAGAAAGTGGCAGAGAAGAAAGATGGCTTCGCACGGAAGTATGGCATCAAATACAATATCTCTTTCTCTGAGCAGAAACCCAGTACCGATACGGTGGCCGCCAATGCCGACAACACGCCGTTCCGAAACGATGACGGCTCGCTGCTGTTCCGTCCCGGTGGTCATGGTGCCCTGATTGAGAACCTGAACGAGATTGATGCCGATGTGATCTTCATTAAGAACATCGACAACGTGGTGCCCGACCGTCTGAAGGGTGACACCGTGGAATACAAGCAGGTGATAGCCGGTGTCTTGGTATCCCTGCAGCAGAAGGCTTTTGCTTACCTGCGGTTGTTGGACAGTGGTGAGTACAATCATGAAAAGTTAGAGGAGATCATCCGTTTCTTGCAGCGTGACCTCTGCTGTCGGAAGAACGACATCAAGGACCTGGAGGATGCCGATCTCGTGATCTACCTGCGTGAGAAACTGAACCGTCCGATGCGTGTCTGTGGTGTGGTGAAGAACGTGGGTGAGCCTGGTGGCGGTCCGTTCCTTACTTATAATCAGGATGGTACGGTGTCGTTACAGATCTTGGAGAGCAGTCAGATCGACAAGAGCAACGAGGAATATATGAAGATGTTCACCGAGGGTACGCACTTCAACCCCGTAGATCTCGTCTGCGCCGTGAAGAACTATAAGGGTGAGCCGTTCGACCTTCCTGCCTTCGTGGACAAGTCAACCGGTTTCATCAGCAGCAAGAGCAAGGGTGGTAAGGAGCTCAAGGCTTTGGAGTTGCCCGGACTGTGGAACGGTGCGATGAGCAACTGGAACACTGTCTTTGTGGAGGTACCCCTTTCGACATTCAATCCGGTGAAAACCGTGAATGACTTGCTGAGGGAACAACATCAGTAAAAAGATGAGAGATGAGAGATGAGAGATGAGAACTGAGAAGTGAGAGGTGAGAAGTATGATTACTGACCCCGCCCCCAACCCCGCCCCTACGATGGGCGGGGAGCCCCCAAGGCCAGGCTCTTAGTGGTAATCATACCTCTCACTTCTCACCTCTCACTTCTCAGTTTTCATACCTCTCACTTCTCACCTCTCACTTCTCAGTTCTCATCTTTCACCTCTCACCTCTCACTTCTCAGTTTTAATCTTTCATCTCTCATCTCTCATCTTTCCTCTCTCCTCTTTCTAACAGAGTTCATCCAGTTCCAACCATCTCATGCTCTTCTCATCGAGTTCCTCCTTGAGTTTAGGCAATCGGATGCTTTTCTCGGTGAGTTCCTCGACAGAGAGGGTGCCGCTGCAGAGCTGTTCCTCAATGAGTTGCTGCTCTTTCTCCAATTCCTCGATCTCTTTTCCTAATTGCTGGTATTCAATCTTTTCCTTATAGGTGAGACGTCGCTTCTCATTGTTGTTTGTGCTGGCAGATGAAGAGGCGGAGTCGGGAAGAGATGGGCTTTTCTTGTCCTTTTTCGCTTTCTTTTCTTCTTCCGGTGCATCACTCTCAGCAAAAGATCTATATTGTGTGTAGTTGCCGGGGAAGTCTTTGATGACACCGTTTCCCTTGAACACGAGGAGATGGTCAACGACTTTGTCCATGAAATAGCGGTCGTGGCTCACCACGATCACACAGCCGGGGAAGTCGGTTAAGTATTCCTCCAGAATCTGCAGAGTCTGGATATCCAGGTCGTTGGTAGGCTCGTCGAGCACCAGGAAGTTGGGGTTCTTCATCAGCACGGTGCAGAGGTAGAGCTTGCGCTTTTCTCCTCCGGAAAGTTTATATACGTAGTTGTGCTGTTGCTCGGGTGTGAACAGGAAATATTGCAGGAACTGTGAGGCTGACAGGTGTTTCCCGCTGCCCATATCGATATATTCGGCGATGTCGGTGATCACGTCGATCACCTTCTGCTGCTCATTGAAAGTCAGTCCTTCCTGAGAGAAATAGCCGAAGCGCACCGTGTCGCCGATATCGAAACGGCCACTGTCGGGGGGCACCAGTCCTAACAGCATCTTGATGAACGTACTCTTGCCGGAGCCGTTGTTACCCACAATGCCCATCTTCTCGAAACGGGCGAAGTTGTAATAGAAATCCTTGAGGATTATGATCTCCGTACCCTCGTGCGTTTGATATGCTTTTGACACATACTGGCATTCGAAGATTTTCGATCCGATATACACATTGTTCGACTTCAGGCGCAGCTGTCGTTCTTCGATCCGTTGTTTGGCAACCTTCTCCAGTTCGTAGAACGCCTCCTCGCGGTAACGGGCCTTATGACCGCGGGCCTGGGGCATCCTGCGCATCCATTCCAGTTCCCTGCGATACAAGTTGTTGGCCCGCATGATCTCCGCCCGTGTGTTGTCGATCCGTTCCTGTCGTTTCTCTAAATAGTATGCATAGTTCCCGCGATAGGTATAGATGGTGCGGTTGTCCAATTCAAGGATCAGGTTACACACACGGTCGAGGAAAAAACGGTCGTGGGTGACCATCAGCAAGGTTTTGTTCCCTCTTGACAAGTATCCTTCTAACCACTCGATCATTTCCAGGTCGAGGTGGTTGGTGGGCTCGTCGAGAATCAGCAGGTCGGGTTCCGTTATCAGCACATTGGCTAAGGCCACCCGTTTCTGCTGTCCTCCGCTGAGCTGTCCCATGGGCTGCTGGAGGTCACGGATTATCAGCTTCGTAAGGATCTGTTTGGCTTTCAGCACTTTCTCTTCCTCTCCCTGGTGGTTGAAACAAGCGTCGAGGACAGTCTCGTCAGGATCGAAGACAGGCGACTGCTCCAGCATGCCCACACGGAGATCGCGGCGGAAGATGATGGTGCCACTGTCGTACCCCTCTTTCCCCGTGATGACGGAGAGGAGCGTTGACTTTCCCGTTCCGTTCTGTGCGATCAGTCCTACCTTTTGCCCCTCGGCGATACTGAACGATATCTCTTCGAAGAGCACCTGTGCACCGAACGACTTCGTCAGATTTTGTACGTCAAGATAAGGTATAGCCATGATAAGTGCTTAGATCGTTTCCTCTTTCAGATGATTGTTGATGTCTTCGATATAGTTCAACACCTCATCGCGACCGGTCCTTTTCTCTGCCGAGGTGATGAAGTAGGGGGGCAGGATCTCCCATGACTCTTCGAGTTTCGTCATGAATGCCTCCACATTCTGCTTGCCTTTTGCAGCACTCAGCTTATCGGCCTTGGTGAAGATGATGGAGAACGGGATATTGCTCTGTCCGAGCCAGTCGATAAATTCCCTGTCGATGAGCTGCTGCTCATGACGGATATCGATGAGCACAAACACGTTGATGAGCTGCTTGCGTTGCAGGATATACGAGGAGATCATCTGTTCCAGCTTGTTGCGCATCGTCTTGCTCTGCTTGGCATATCCATAACCAGGGAGGTCAACGATATACCATTCGTTGTTTACGATGAAGTGGTTGATCAACAGTGTCTTACCGGGTGTGGCTGAAGTCTTTGCTAACCCTTTTCTGCCACAGAGCATATTGATGAGGCTTGACTTCCCCACGTTGCTTCGCCCGATGAATGCATACTCGGGCTTTGTGTCTTTCGGACAGGTCTGTACGGTAGGGTTACTGATGACAAATTCTGCTTTCTTTATCTCCATATTTTGAAGGTGTTTGATTTTTTGTGTGCAAAGTTACAAAAAAGTCGCAACTTTTCACTACCTTTGCAATCAAAAATGCAGCAAGGAATCAAAACAGTCGCTTATGGCGACAGACAGTATCCGTCACAGTTGTTGGAAAAGGCCGTGGAAGAGTTCTCCAAGTTGCCAGGTATTGGCAGGAAGACGGCCCTGCGACTGGTGTTGCACCTGTTACGCCGCGACACAGACGAAGTGGAACAGTTCACGGAAGCGGTGAATAGGATGAAGCATGAGGTGAAATATTGCAGATGCTGTCATAACATCAGTGATACCGAACTGTGTCCTATCTGTGCTGATCCGCGCCGAGACACCTCGTTGATCTGTGTGGTGGAGAATATCCAGGACGTGATGGCCATCGAGAACACCCAGCAGTACCATGGGTTGTATCATGTCTTGGGGGGTATCATTTCCCCGATGGAGGGGGTCGGACCTTCGGATCTCGAAATCGACTCCTTGGTGAAAAGGGTAGAAGCGGGGGGAGTAGAGGAGGTTATCTTTGCCCTGAGCAGTACCATGGAGGGTGACACCACCAATTTCTATATCTCACGGAAACTGGCCGTCTATCCCGTGAAACTGAGTGTCATTGCCCGAGGCATCTCCGTGGGCGATGAGCTGGAATACACCGATGAGGTGACATTAGGTCGTTCAATTCTTAACCGTACACCGTTCAATGGATAAAGTAGTCAAAACACTGAAGGTATATTTCTATGCTCCGATCGTGCTGGCACTGCTCTTGGTGGTGCTGTATGAGACGGACATGATCCTGCCCGGTTCCATCCGTATGGATGCGAACCTGAATTTCCTCGTACTGAGCCTGATGGAGATCCTGACACTTGCCGTGATCCCTGCTGCCTTGTATCTGTTCAAGACAAAGAAGGTGCACGAGCAGCTGGTCCTCAACCCCGTCTCTTCGATGCGCCGTTATGGTATTCTCCGTCTGCTCATGTTGGGCGTGCCCCTGGTGGCAAACACCGATTTATATTATATGTCGATGAATACGGCATACGGTTATATGGCGATCGTCCTGCTGATCGTCATGCCTTTTGTCTATCCCAGTAAGTCAAGATGTGAGGAGGAGACAGGGAAGGATTGAAAGAGGTGTAAAATGAATAAAGCGAAAAGGTGAAAAAGGTTACTATAGTCATCGTCAACTATAACGTGAAACACTACGTTGAGCAGTGCTTGCGCAGTGTGGAGAAAGCGATCGATGGTATCGAGGCGGAGGTGTTCGTGGTTGATAACCACTCACACGACGGTTCCATTGACTATCTCCAGGCACGCTTCCCCGGTGTGACGTTCATTGCCAGTAACCATAACCTGGGCTTCTCACGGGCGAACAACATCGCCATCCGACAATCAACGGGGGAATACGTGCTCTTGCTGAACCCCGACACCATCGTGGGAGAAGATACCCTCCGCCGGGGCATCGCATTCATGGATGAGCATCCTGATGCCGGAGGCATGGGGGTGCAGATGCTGAAGAGCGACGGCTCCAAGGCGATGGAGAGCCGTAGAGGACTGCCCACGCCGCTCACTGCGTTATATAAGGTGTGTGGACTATGTGCCTGTTTCCCCAAGCACAAACGACTGGGGAAGTACTATATGGGTTACCTGTCGTGGGAAGAACCTGCAGAGATTGAGGTGGTGAGTGGAGCGTTTAACCTGCTGCGGAGGAAGGCTCTCGACAAGGTAGGACTGCTCGATGAGGATTTCTTCATGTATGGTGAGGACATCGATTTGTCGTACCGGTTGCTGAAGGGGGGCTTCCATAACTGGTACCTGCCCGAGAAGATCCTGCACTATAAAGGGGAGAGCACACAGAAATCCAGTTTCCGCTATGTCCATGTGTTCTATGATGCGATGTTCATCTTCTTTAGGAAACACTACAGTCAGATGAGCCTCTTACTGAGCGTTCCCATCAAACTGGCTATTTACTTCAAGGCGATGGTGGCACTGATACAGATGGTGTCGCAACGGGTGAGGAAGATGCTGGGATTCACCGGACATCGGAAGAGTGTACAGCCCTACTATCTCTTCATCGGAAACGGCAACACCCTGGAGGCATGCCGGGAACTGGCCTTGCGGAAAGGTCTTTCCGCTGATTTCCTCCTCGGGGATGAGAAGAGCCGACCGGAAGGACATCTCGACCGTTTGGATGACTTGAAAGAGAGAGAGATCACCTATGTGGTCTATGACACCGATGCCTACAGCTACCGTTCCATTCTCCGCATTTTTGGAAGCAGACCGGTGGAGAATGTGCTCATCGGTACTTATACTCCACAGACGAAATTACTGATAACCGACAAGGAGGTGATATGAGAGAAGGGGAGAACGTTCACGACAGGAAGGTGAAGATCAGACTGCGCGCCATGGAACCGGAGGATCTCGAACTGTTGTACCAGATCGAGAACAACCGCTCGTTGTGGAAAGTGGGGGTGACGAATGTTCCTTACTCACGCTATATGCTCCATGAATATATTGCCCAAGCCACGGGGGATATATTCACCGACAAACAGGTGCGGATGATGATCGAAGATGAGTCGTCACGCGCTGTGGGTGTCATCGACTTGATGAACTTCGACCCACAACACCAAAGGGCAGAGGTGGGTATCGTGATCTGTGAGGCGTTCCGCCATCAGGGCATGGCCACGGCAGCTTTAGGCGAGATTATCGAATATGCCCGAGATGTGGTGCACCTCCACCAGTTGTTTGCTTATATCGATACGGAAAATGAGGAATCGATACGTCTGTTCTGGAAAGTGGGATTCGAACGTACGGCACTACTGAGAGATTGGCTTTTTGACGGACGTGAGTATCACCACGCTCTCTTCATGCAATTTTTTTTATAAAAAAGATGCTTTTTCTTTTGGCGGTACAAAAAATAATTACTACCTTTGCACCCGCAAAACAGAACAAGCGGTATCTGGTGCGTTAGTTCAGCCTGGTTAGAATGCCTGCCTGTCACGCAGGAGGTCACGGGTTCGAGTCCCGTACGCACCGCTTTACTTCTTAGTCTGTAGCAAACAACACCATTGGTGCGTTAGTTCAGCCTGGTTAGAATGCCTGCCTGTCACGCAGGAGGTCACGGGTTCGAGTCCCGTACGCACCGCAAAGAAGAGAGACATCAAGTCTCTCTTCTTTGTTACCCGTTGATCATCCTTGATCTTCTTGTGGCGTGCCTCCTACAGCTTCTGCGAAGCTAACCATTCTTCGGCACGTGCTAAGTCTTGGGGCGTATCGATACCTACTGTCTCTACATCGGTGATCCCTACTTTAATCCGGTAACCGTTCTGCAACCAGCGCAACTGCTCCAGACTCTCAGCAATCTCCAATGATGACTGAGGAAGCTGGGTGATCTCGTGAAGAACGGCGGTGCGATAGGCATAAAGACCGATATGTTTCAGGTACGGGAACTTACCTACCCACTCCGTCTTTTCTATACCACGCAGGAAAGGAATGATACTGCGGGAGAAATACAGGGCGTACCCCCGGTTGTCGGTTACTAACTTGGGGGAGTTGGGATTCTCAAGGTCGCTCAGCGGCTGCTCTGCCGTGAATGGCTTACCAAGGGTCGCGATCTGTGTATCGGCGTCATCGAAGCAGCGGCATACTGTTTCGATCTGTGAACGCTGGATAAACGGCTCATCACCCTGAATATTCACCACGACATCGAAGGTTCCACCGATTTTCTGTACGGCCTCCTCAATGCGGTCGGTACCACTCTTGTGATCGGGCGATGTCATCACAGCCTTACCGCCAAACGACAGCACCGTGTCGTAGATACGGCTGTCATCAGTAGCCACGTAGGCATCGTTCAGTACTTGTGACACCTGTTCATATACACGTTGAATGACAGGCTTGCCACCCAAAATAGCTAACGGCTTGCCCGGAAACCTCGTGGAGGCATAACGGGCGGGGATTACTCCAATAAACTTCATATCTTTCATGATCTTTTGATGCAAAGGTACGGATAAGTGAGCGAAAAAACAAATTTATTTGATTTTTTCCGAACGGAAGTACTTTAGACGAAGTCAAAGGTACGGATAAGTGAGCGAAAAAACAAATTTATTTGAATTTTTCCGAACGTGAGTACTTTAGACGCAGTCAAAGGTACGGAAGTACTTTCCTACCTCCTTTTCCTTAAACAATGCCAAAAAAAAGGATGGAATTTTGTTTTATGACATAGAATCACTACTTTTGTACCATTATAGATGAAATGATCATGGAATATATGTCTCAAGAAGGCTACGACAAGCTCGTGGCGGAACTCCATCAGATGGAGCAAGTGGAACTTCCTCAAGTGAGAGATGCAATCGCTGAGGCTCGGGACAAAGGTGACCTCAGCGAGAATTTCGAGTATCATGCCGCTAAGCGGGAACAGGCACGTTTGCTCAGCAGGATTCGTTTCAAGCAACGTGTATTGGCCAATGCACGGGTGATCGATATGTCAAGACTCGCTACAGATACCGTACAGCTTCTTAGTAAGGTGGAGATGACCAATCTTGCCAACAACAGTCAAATGACCTATACAATAGCCAGTCCGCATGAAGCCAATATCCGCGAAGGGAAAATTTCAATCAAATCACCTATCGCACAGGCTTTGCTCAACAAGAAAGCAGGGGATGTGGTAGAGGTACGTGTTCCTGCCGGAACGCTGAAACTTCGTATTGACAGTATTCGCTTGGAGTAAGCCACTGGTCTTTCGGTTACGATCATTGCTGCCTCAGACAACTATCACGGCATCTGTCTGCTTGCTGATGAGCAGCTCACCAAATAGTCAAATCACAGAAATTTGATTCTCATGCAGATTGCGCAGATTCTGCAGATTGCAAAAGAAATTATCATAATTATCATAATTATCCCAGAAATACTATTTGATACGGAATACATAGCCTTTTCCGTTTATTTTGACTATCGTCTTCCTCCTCCTCGCTCGACAAAGACTATACAAGTATAACTCTGTTCTCGCTCGTTCGTCGTTTCCGATATTTTCCGTTTCTTCCGTTATAAAAAATATCCTCGCGCCAATCACCATGAGAATTATCTTTATCTATAACGGAAGAAACGGAAAAATAACGGAATAACGGAAAAATTTCTGCCATTTCTGCCATTTGGCTTCCCCTAAAGCGCCGACCGTTGGTTCTGCGGGACTAAAAAACATTATCAGCGGGAAATAATAAATTTCTGTGCTTTCTGTGCTTTCTGTGTGAAATAATAATTCTCTGTGGGAACTCTGCGCCTCTGCGTGAGAACAAACATTATCGCGAACAAACAAACGAACGAACAGTTTGTCTTACCCTGAAAAAGTTGACATACTGATTTTTGGTTGACTCAAAATGTGACATTTGTGACATGTGAATTTGTGACAATAAGCACCTCCAGTATGCAGAGTAGAATAGTTATATTAATATATAATATATTATATATTTATATAAATTATTATTACTTATTATTTGTAATCTCATCTTCCTTTCTCATCTTCCTTCCTCTATATCGAACCTCCTTAATGTCACAAAGTCAAAAGTCACAAAGTACAATTTGTGTAATCTTTCCTTGATCAGGTTGATAGTTTTTCAAACTGTTCGAACTGTTCGTTCGTTTGTTTGTTCGCTCCAAACCCCACGCTCTCTACATCCAACGCCCGGAGTGCAGCCTTTCGTTCCTCTCTCGGCTCCCCACCCCTTAAGGGGCGGGGTCCCTGGCAAGGGGGGCGGGGTAAAACAATGAGCCCTCGCTTTGCAAACTATGGCACTTTGTGCTATAAACTATGGCAGTTTCTTGTAGAAAGTGCCTCAAACGCAGATAGCGGGAACGTCATTCTCTGGGAGCGGGAACGTCAAACGCTGGTAGCGTCTACGGCGTTCAGTGTTTTTTAACAGTTAAATCCTCGTTATTAAAGGATTTTTACACGCTATGGCCCCTTAAATTTGGTAGTATGAAAAATTTTACGTAACTTTGTACCGAATATATAAAGACGAACTAAAAACCGTAAAAACTACAACAAGATGAAAAGATACATTTCAATACTGATCGCACTCGTGGCGATTGCTGCAGGCACGAATGTGATGGCGGCAGAAAAAGAAGCCTATGCTGTCTATACCTCTGCCGACAACGGCACCCTGACGTTCTATTATGATACACAGAGAAGTACGCGGCCGGGGGATGTGTATTCGTTGAACACCAGCACATATATTGGCAACATGCCTAACTACCCCTTATGGTATAAAGACAAGAAGTATTTTGAAACAGTGGTGTTCACCCAATCGTTTTCGGAGTATAAGCCGACGGTCACCAGTTTGTGGTTCTACGGTCAGTCTAAACTGAAAACCATCTCAAATATTGTTAACCTCCATACAGATGAGGTGACGGAAATGCACGAAATGTTCAGTGGGTGTACGAGTCTGACGAGCCTTGTCCTGAGCAGCTTCAACACTGAGAAGGTAACTGACATGTACGGTATGTTCTATGACTGTAGCAAGCTGACGAGCCTTGACCTGAGCAACTTCAACACGGATAAGGTTACAGACATGAAATATATGTTCTATGGCTGCAGCAAGTTGACGAGCCTTGACCTGAGCAGCTTCAACACGGAGAAGGTAACATCCATGCACGCCATGTTCAGTCGCTGCGAGAGTCTGATAGGCCTTGACCTGAGCAGTTTCAACACAGAAAAGGTAACATCCATGATCGGTATGTTTCAAAACTGCTACAATCTGACCAAGATTTATGTGGAGGAGAAGTGGTCCACCTCGGCAGTAGTATCATCAATATACATGTTCAGTAATTGCAGCAGAATCAAGGGTGAACTGGGAACTACATTTGATGAGAATCATGTGGACGCCTCGTATGCCCGTATCGATGGTGGTCCGTCGAATCCTGGCTATTTCTCTGTGAAAGGTGTCGACATATGGGTGGGCGGTAACAAGGTGAACGACTTAAACTACATGTCGCTGCCCGTTGAAAGCGGTAGCGCGTCGTATGACTTTGGAACCAATACGCTGACGCTTAACAATGCAACCATTAAAGTGACGGCTCAGGGCGACTATTGCATCGCCAACGGTCTCTCTGCAGAACAGCGCGTGCAAGGTATCGATGGACTGACTATTGTTGTGACAGGAGATTGCAAATTGAATGGTTCTGAGATAGCACTGATGATCAACGGCAACACCACGTTGACGGGCACTGGGAAACTGTCTGTGGATGGTACGACAGCCGTATGGATTGAAGAAGGAAAGGAGCTGACGGTTGCCGTGAAAGATTTCCATGCCTCTGCGACGCAAGAAGTAATAGAAGGGAATTATGGCAGTTTCTCTATCGATGGCACAAATATAAATAGCTTTGTGTGCGAGCCGAAGTCAACGGGCTGGCACTACGTTACCATTAACGGATTGTTTATGGATATGAATGATTGCCACTTTGCTGACCCCGAAGGACCGTGGAGCTATGGAGATGTAGGAAAATTCAACTACTGGGATGGCTATTATATGCGGTACGGCACCCAGCAATACTGTGGCAAGGTGCTGATTGAACCTGATTCAAAACCTGTGAACTACAGGTTGTGGGTAGGCGGTACCAGAGTGACATCGGCAAACAAGGATGCCATCAGCGTGGCTTCAGGAACGGCAAGCTATGATCCTGCCACATATACGCTGACGCTGAACAATGCTACTATTGATGCTGGTGGTTCTGATGGTATCAGCAACGGTCTTCCCAATTTAGAAGGAATGGCTGATTTCAAGATTGTCTGCAAAGGCTCCTCGAGTATTGATGCTGTCAACAGTGAGGGCTACGGACTGGCATTATATGGCAACACCACTATCAGCGGCAGCCGACTGGGCATCAAAGCCTACGACAAGGGCATCTTTGCAGACAAGGATGTTACACTGACATTTAAGAATGCGGACATATATATAGAGGCAGCAAGTCCTGTTTACTCCCAGAATGGTGTCGTCAATGTGAATCATTCAAGACTTGAAGCGCTTCCGACATCATTGAATGAAAGAATATCTGCAGTAAGTGATGCGAAAGCGTTTAATATGACATCCTGCGTCTTTGCAGACCAAGGTGACGGGATAGACCCTGAAGACCTGTATTACGATACTGATGAGCAGATGCGGGAGATATGTTATACAGGCGCCCCATATCACGGTCGTATAGTGATTGTTCCCACAGGGGTCAGCATAGCCACGGGCCTTAAGGCAATGGGCAATGGACAATGGACAATGGATAATTCATTACCGCTGTACAACCTGCACGGCCAGCGTGTAAGTCATCCTGTAAAGGGGCAGATCTACATACAAAACGGGCGGAAAGTCAAATTCTGATTCAACTCCGCCCCCCTTGCCAGGAGCCACCCCTAACCCCTCCATAAGGGAAGCCCACCCCTAACCCCTCCCAAGAGGAGGGGGACAGAGAAAGAGGATGAGCAATCATCCTCTTTCTTGTATCCCTTTGCGCTAATCACCACGAGAATCAGTTTTTGACGATTAGAATAATGATGATAACAGTTCATTGCCGCTGGATAACCTGCACAGCCAGCGTGTAAGTCATCCTGTAAATCTCATTCAAAATCTTACAAAATCCTTGGGTGCGCAAAAGATACACGACAAGGAGTAGCTACGCCAAGTGAAATGGGTTTGAAAAACGCACTATGTTTGCAAAAAAATGCTGCTGACATGAACGTCATTTGCAAATTAATTCTTATCTTTGCACGCAATTAAAGACTTTAAGTCTAAATTATGAACATAAAGATTTAATCATTATGAAAACAGAAGAAATCAAGGAGCTCTTCAAACAGTTTGAGAGTATTGTGTGTGATTACAATGGTGTGGAATGCTGGAGCGCGCGAGAGTTGCATAAACTCTTGGGGTATGTCCAGTGGCGTAACTTCTTGGCTATTGTCGACAAAGCCAAGAGTGCTTGCGAGAACGCTGGTGAAAACGTTCAGTATCATTTTGCTGACGTCAGCAAAATGATCGAATTAGCAAAAGGGGCGAAACGAGAGGTTGACAATATCCTTTTAACCCGTTATGCCTGTTACCTTGTTGCCCAGAATGGTGATTCACGTAAGCCAGAAATCGCCTTTGCCCAGAATTACTTTGCAGTGCAGACCCGCAGAGCTGAATTAATTGAGCAACGCCTTTTGGATTATGAAAGAGTTCAGGAAAGAGCCAAACTGGCAGAGACCGAGAAGGTTCTCTCAGGAGTGTTATATGAAAGAGGTGTTGACAACAAAGGTTTCGCTGTTATCCGTTCCAAAGGTGACAAGGCTTTGTTCCATATCGACACAAAGCTGCTGAAACGTAAGCTCAAAGCTCCTGCCAGTCGTCCACTTGCAGACTTCCTGCCCACCATAAGCATCAAGGCCAAAGATCTTGCAGCAGAGATGACATCCGTTAATGTTCAGACGAAAGATCTCTACGGACAAGAACCTATTGAGAAGGAACATGTGGACAATAATTCTGCCGTTCGCGACATGCTGGTCAGCAGAGGTATCTACCCTGAGCAGTTACCTCCAGCAGAAGATATAAAGAAGGTGGAACGAAGGGTAGCAAAGGAAGAGAAACGCATACTGAAAGACGGAACGAAGTTGCCGAAGAACCCAGAAAAGTAAAGCATTATTCCTGGATTTCCATATTCCTTAAAACCACATGGACGAGACGGTAGAACCCGTTTCGTCCTTTTTATCCGTCATATCCACGTCATCTGTGTTCGTTATTCTTCATTATGTCTTTTCCTGAGCCGCGAAGACACTATCGTTGTTTCACACAGTTCCTAAAAATCATTAAATAGGGATGAGAAGGATTAAGATTTAAGAAATTGTTTTGTAGTATGGATTATTATTTATACCTTTGGTGATGAATTTAAAACAGACATATCGTGAAGCATAAAATATTAACACTGATTCTATTGGTAATTCCCGCCACCTCCATGGCACAGAAAATCACACTCGGCTCGTGCGTGACAAAGGATGGCGGACAGTATAAAGGTGAGATGGTAAGCGGAAAACCGCAGGGTAAAGGCAGTGCCATCTACAAAAATGGAGATATCTATGAGGGTGAGTACCAAAAAGGGAGGCGCCATGGATATGGTATCTACACATTCTCCGACGGTGAGAAATACGAAGGAGAGTGGTACCAGGATCAGCAACACGGTCGTGGTACCTATTATTTCATGAACAATAATAAATATGTAGGACTGTGGTTCCGTGACTATCAAGACGGTCATGGCATCATGTATTATTATAATGGTGACAAATATGATGGCAACTGGAAACTTGACAAACGTCAGGGAAAGGGCAAATATACTTTTGCCAACGGTGCCTATTACAACGGTGAGTGGAAAGATGACATGAAATGGGGGAAAGGATTCTACGACTGGGGTGACGGCAGTTCCTACGATGGAATGTGGGCTAATAACGTGCGCTCTGGCAAAGGAGTCAACAAGTATGCCAACGGCGATGAATATAGCGGTGACTGGAAAGATGACATCCAGAATGGTCGCGGTATCTATAAATTCCAGAATGGCGATCGCTATGAGGGTGCTTATGTACAGGGGGAACGTACGGGAGAGGGAATCTTCAAGTATGCGAATGGAGATAAATACACCGGTTCGTTCCGTGAAGGTGACAAAGACGGACAGGGCACATTCTCGTGGAAAAACGGCGACATCTATGTAGGAAGTTGGAAAAACGACAAACAGAACGGAAAAGGTAAGCTCACCAAGATGTCGGGTGATGTGTTTGAAGGAAACTTCAAGGACGGCGTCGTGGAAGGTGAGGTGATCATCCATTTCCATGATGGGTCGAAGTTCCGCGGCACTTATCACAACGGCAAACGCCATGGTGCTGCTATCGAGGAAGACAAAAACGGAAACCGTTTCGAGGGCTCTTACAAAAATGATGAGCGCGACGGCAAATATGTGGAGAAAGACCGCACCGGCAAAGTGACGGAAACGGGTACTTATGTGAATGGCAGAAAACAGATGAACTAACAAATCAAAATTAATAAAGCTATGGTAATTGATACACTTGACAAACTGAGTTTCTATGAGAGTCTGAATCCCTTGTTCAAGGAGGTCTTGGCCTTCCTGAAAGAGCATGACCTGAACACGATGGAGGAGGGAAAGTATCCCATCAAGGGCAGTGATGTGTTCCTAAACCTCACCACTGCTAAGGGAAAGACTGCCGATGAAGCGGTGATGGAGACGCATCGCGTGATGCTTGATATCCAGATTCCGCTGGATACTCCGGAAACATACGGGTATTCACCCTTAGAGAGTCTGCCGGAGGAGACCTATAATGAAGAGAAGGATATTACAAAATATCCAGGTGTGGCAGCAGAGACTTATGTCACTTGTCGTCCTGGTGAGTTCGCGATTTTCTGGCCACAGGACGGTCATGCTCCATGCATCAGCAATGCTGCAGGTATCAAGAAAGCAATATTTAAGGTGAAAGCGTAAAAGTTTTATGGCAACAGTAAAGAAAACAACAACCAAGAAGGCCGTAGTGAAAAAAACTACGCCTAAGCATATCGGGCTGGTTCAAAATGATGGCTACCTTGAGCCTTTTGAACAGGCGATTCGTGGCAGGCACGATCATGCTGTATGGAAGATCGGACAACTCACCCGCAACGGGAAGAGAACACTGGAGGATTTTGCCAGTGGCTATGACTATTTCGGCTTGCATAAGACAGCACGTGGCTGGGTGTTCCGGGAGTGGGCTCCCAATGCCACTGAGATTTTTCTGGTAGGCGATTTCAACAACTGGCAGGAGAATGAAAAATATAAGCTAAAGCGCATTCCTGGTACAGGAAACTGGGAACTGAAACTCCCCAATAAAGCCATGAAACATGGTGATCTTTACAAGATGCATGTTCGTTGGAATGGAGGAGAAGGGGAGCGTATCCCTGCATGGGCACAGCGCGTGGTGCAGGATGACAACACCAAGATCTTCTCTGCCCAGGTGTGGAATCCTGAGAAACCTTATGAATGGAAGAAAAAGACATTCAAGCCCAATAAGAGTCCGTTGCTCATCTATGAGTGCCATATCGGTATGGGACAGGATGCCGAGAAGGTGGGCACCTATCGTGAGTTCCAGGAGAATGTCTTGCCCCGTGTGATTGCCGATGGATATAACTGTATCCAGATCATGGCTATCCAGGAACATCCCTACTATGGCAGTTTCGGCTATCATGTCAGCTCTTTCTTTGCCGCCAGCAGTCGTTTCGGCACGCCAGAGGAATTGAAGGAACTCATTGATACTGCTCATAAGAACGGCATCGCTGTGATCATGGACATCGTGCACAGTCATGCCGTGAAGAACGAGGTGGAAGGTTTGGGTAACTTAGCCGGTGATCCTAATCAGTTCTTCTATGCCGGCGGTATGCACGAGCATCCCGCTTGGGACAGTCTTTGCTTCGATTACGGAAAGGATGAAGTGATCCATTTCCTCCTCTCGAACTGTAAGTACTGGCTGAAAGAATTCCATTTCGACGGTTTCCGCTTCGATGGCGTCACCTCGATGCTGTATTATAGTCATGGACTGGGTGAGGCGTTCACAAACTATGGTGATTATTTCAACGGCGGTCAGGATGACAATGCAATCTGCTACCTCACTTTGGCGAATAAGCTGATTCATGAAGTGAATAAGAATGCGATCACCATCGCAGAGGAAGTGAGTGGCATGCCCGGTCTGGCTGCCAAGTTCGAGGATGGAGGCTTCGGTTTTGACTATCGTATGGCCATGAATATTCCAGACTATTGGATCAAGACCATCAAGGAGCAGAGTGATGAGAACTGGAAGCCGAGTTCGATTTTCTGGGAAGTCAAGAACCGACGTCCTGATGAGCAGACGATCTCTTACTGTGAGAGTCATGATCAGGCGTTGGTGGGTGACAAGACCATCATTTTTCGTTTGATTGACGCCGACATGTATTGGCATTTTGCCAAGAAAGACCTTAACGGTGTGGCTGAAAGAGGTATCGCCTTGCATAAGATGATCCGTTTAGTGACAGCCGCCGCCATTAACGGAGGATATCTGAACTTCATGGGTAATGAATTTGGACATCCTGAGTGGATCGATTTCCCACGTGAGGGCAATGGCTGGAGTTATAAGTATGCCCGCAGACAGTGGAACTTAGTTGACAACAAGGATCTCTGCTACCACTGGTTAGGAGATTTTGACCGTGAGATGCTGAAGGTCATCAAGAGTCAGAAAAATTTCCAGAAGACTCCTGTTCAGGAAATCTGGCACAATGATGATGACCAGATCCTTGCCTTCATGCGTGGTGACTTGGTCTTCGTCTTCAACTTCTCACCCACAAGGTCGTTCACCGACTATGGGTTCTTGGTTCCCACAGGTAGTTATGATGTGGTGCTGAATACCGACTCTACCGATTTTGGAGGCCATGGATTCAATGATGACAGTGTGACTCATTTCACCAACTTCGATCCAGTGTATGTGAAGGATCACAAAGAGTGGCTGAAACTATATATTCCAGCGCGTTCCGCTATGGTCCTGAAGAAGAATTGATGATTTATATAATACGCACGAAGGCACAGGGTGTTCACTTGGTGCCTTCGTGCATTAAATGAGACTTACATTGAAAGAACAGGTCACCGGCAACGGAACAAGCTTTACACGAGTGAGCTGTGCTGTTGCCTTTATCGTCTTCACATTCTGCTTTTTGTATTTCTATCAGGCAGATATTCTTGCCGCAGAGCAACATGTGCTCTCGGAAGGAAAGACACACTATTCTCCTTTGATCGGTGCCGTGCTGATCACCATCGTGTTATATCTCATTCATCTGGGTGTTTATGCTGTGACGGGGTTGTATAAGCGGGCACATGCGTTGACTTATTTCCCTTCTCTGTTGGCATTGACACTGCTCACGGGGGTGGGCATCCATGAAGACGGCTGCACTTTGGGACATTGGATCTGGGCGGCTCCGTTGTTGTTGGTTGTTTATACAATTGTCGTGTCGATGATGCGCAAATACCAACCTTACGAGCAAGCGATGAACAGTATGGGGCCTTTCTCCCGTATGACATGGGTGAATCTTCTCACCATGGCAGTCATGTTCCTGTTAGTGGGATTATTTAGCAACCACGATGATGTGTTCCATTACCGGATGAAGATGGAGACGCTTTTGAAGGACGGGAAATATAGGGACGCATTGGAGGTGGGGAAAAAATCAAGAGCCAGCGATTCCTCCCTCTTTCTGTTAAGGGCGTTTGCTTTGGCAAAGACCAATGGCTTGGGTGACAGTCTTTTCACTTACCCCACCATCAGTGGTTCGCGCGCTCTTCTTCCCGATGACCGTCGTGTGAGTACTTTGATGTTCCCGGAGATGGAAATCAAACGTTTCGCCTCCACGAAAGCTGCTGATGACTATCGGCTGTGTGCCTATCTCTTGGATAAGGACTTGGTGAGTTTTGCCAAGTCTGTGAGGAAGTGCTATGACCTGAAATCCCCTGATCTCCCAAGACATTACCGGGAGGCCCTCACATTATATACCCATAAGAGCTCCAATCCGTTGGTTTCTTATCATAGTAGTGTGTTGGACGCCGATTATGAGGATTTCCAGAAGTTGGAAAGATCTGTCGGTGACAGACAACGACAAGAGAATGTAGTCAGAGACACCTATGGCAACACCTATTGGTTCTATTACCTATACCGATGATGGTCTTCTCAGTCTTGCCGTTTTAGAAACAGATGATGGGTGATGCATGCAGGAAGTTCTTCCTGATAATGTGTCACCATAATCAAGGTCTTGTTCTTCCTTTTACAGAAAGTCTCGATGATATCTTTCACCAAACGGCGATTGGTGTTGTCAAGTCCGTGCAGTGGTTCATCGAGAATCAGTAACTGTGGGTCTTTGACAAAGGCCCGGGCTAAGAGTACCAGTCGTTGCTCACCGCTCGAAAGCTTCAGGAAGGTCTGCTGTTCCAGTCCCTCCAAACCGAAGATCTTCATCCATTTCCTACAGATTTCATAATCGTCTTCCGTGGGTCTGACATAGAGTCCTATGGAATCATTGAGTCCGCTTGCGACAATGCGGATGGCAGGGAGATCCTTCTGATAGGCTCTATGCATCTCGGGTGACACATATCCTATCTGTTTCTTGATGTCCCAGATACTCTCTCCTGTACCACGACGGTGACCGAAGAGTGAGATATCGCAAGCGTAGCTTTGGGGATTGTCGGCGCATACCAAGGAGAGTAAGGTGGATTTTCCTGCTCCGTTCTCACCGCTCAAAGCCCATCGCTCCCCATGATGTACGGTCCAGTCAAGGTCTTTCAATATCACCCTCTTTCCATATTGGATGCTCACATGGTTCATTTTAATGATTTCGCCGGATCCTTCGTTTCCTGCACCTTTCCCTTCTGGCAAGGAGAGTATCGCCTGTTCTCTTTCTGGGGAAAGAACACGTTGTGGGAAAGGGGGACGAGTGGCAAGGTATTCGGCAAATGACTGTTTCTTTCCGACGATTTTTTGTCTGACCTCAACCACATGCGTAATCATGTTGGGGATATCATCGATCTTGGATAAGACCAGGATGATCTGCAGGGCATTCTCCTGTGAAAGGATGTTCAAGAGGTCTTTGAGCTGATCTCGAGTTCCCGCATCGAGACCGATAAAGGGATTGTCCATAATCAGCACGCGCGGTTCAGACAATAAGGCTCTGACCAATTGGAACTTGCGCATCTCACCACTGGATAACAAGATAATATACTTGTCTAACAAGGTGTCTAAACGGAACAGCTTATACAAATGTTTTTGCCAGTCCCTGCGTGTGGGTGAATCGTCGCCGCATAGGTGGTATGCCTCTTCTAACAGTTGGTGAACGGTAGGGGTGTCCGGATCGATCTCCATGGAATTCCACCGTTGTTGCAAGAAGTACTGCCGATCATTGTCACCTCCGTAATTATCGCGGAACGTGATGTATTTGATGTTGTCGCTGGCTAAAGATTTTGTGCTCGGACGGAAATCATAGCTCGGGTCGTTGATCAGCAGAGGATGTTTGTTGATCAAGATATCAACAAGCATGGTCTTCCCGCCGCCATTCGGTCCGACAATGGCTATGTGCTCATGGTCAAGCAATTCGAAGTTCACTGGCTCTGCCATACGCCAAAGTGGATGTCTTGGTATCCCGTTTTCTATGGAAATGATTTTCTGCATGTGGTTATCTGGTGATGCTATAATCCGTTGTTCACCTTGTCTTTATTCTTATTGATGAAATCTTTCCAGCCATGATAGTGAACCTCACTCTCGGGTCTTCCCGCTTGCATGAAATGACAATAGGCTGCCCCTAACGCATCGGTGGCATCCATAAAATGGGGCATGTCCTCTGGCTTTAGCCGGAGCAGACGTTGCAACATCCCTGCCACCTGTTCTTTCGAGGCACCCCCGTTTCCGGTGATGGCCATCTTGATCTTCAGCGGAGCATACTCATGGATGGGCACACTGTGGTGGATAGCAGCTGCTATAGCCACCCCTTGGGCCCTGCCTAATTTCAGCATCGATTGCACGTTCTTCCCGAAGAAAGGTGCTTCGATAGCCATCTCGTCGGGCAAGAACTCATCGATAATACCTGTTACCCGTTCGAATATCTTACCTAACCGTAGGTAGGGATCATTCTCGCGGCGCATGTCGATAACGCCCATGGCCAGCATTTCTGCCTTGTTGTCAACGACTTTCAGCAAGCCATAACCCATCACGTTCGTGCCTGGGTCGATGCCCAGAATGATTTTTTCTCCTCTCACTGTTTTCCGCTTTACCTCATATAAGGGTTCATGCTGATTTCTGCACCAATCGTGGTTTTCGGACCATGACCGCTCCAAATGGTTGTGTCGGCAGGCAATTTCCCTATCACCTCCTTGAGGGTGTGCCGCATCGCTGTGTAGTCACCACCTTCAAAATCCGTCCTGCCTATGCTCATCTGGAACAAAGTGTCTCCTGTGAATGCCACTTTCTCCTCAGCGCAATAGAACGTGATGCCACCGGGGGTATGTCCGGGTGTAGGAATCACGGTGAATTGATGACTACCGAAGGAAATGGTATCGTCGGCATCTAAGAACCGTCCTATGGGTGGTACCTCATTGTTGTATTCCATTCCGATGAAATACTGTGCCTGTTCATCGATATGTGTCAGCAGGAACTCGTCTTTCTGACAAATCTCAGGCTTCAGTCCGAACTCATAATAGGCTGTGTCGTTACCCAAGCAATGATCGAAATGGCCATGGGTGCATAACAGATGTACTGGTTTCAAGCCATTGCCGTTGATGTACTCTACCAATGCCAGACGCTCATCTTCGAAATAAGTGCCGCAATCGATGATCACACATTCTTGTGTTTCATCACTGACCACATAGGTGTTCTCCTGATATGGATTACAAACAAAACGTTGGATTTTCAGCATAAACTATTTGATTAAATTTTTATACGGGTACATAAATGACATACTTCTGTTTAAACCAATCCTCATGGAACCAATTACTGATATCCATCACCTCCACAATATTCCGAAAGGGGGTAGTCTCACCTTGCACATCACCGCCTTTCAACACGATCACACCATTCGGCAGGACATTCTTCTGATCTTTTTTGGTGATGTTCTTTTTGACAATCTTCATGAGGTCGGGAAGAGGCATGACGGCACGACTTACCACGAAGTCGTATAATCCTTTCTCCTCCTCTCCGCGAAGATGAGCGGGATGACAGTTCTTCAAGCCGATGGCTTGTGCCACCTCCGTTGCCACCCGGATCTTCTTACCCGTTCCATCAATCAGTTTAAATGTGGTGTCAGGAAAAAGAATGGCTAATGGGATACCGGGGAAACCACCACCTGTTCCGAAATCGAGGATTCGTGTTCCTGGTCGGAATGTGATAGCCTTGGCAATCGCCAGTGAGTGGAGGACATGATGCTCATAGAGATTGTCGATATCTTTTCGTGAGATCACGTTGATCTTCTGGTTCCAATCGGCATATAGGTCGTAGAGGGCTACGAACTGTTGTCGTTGTTCTTCGGTGAGATGGGGGAAATAGCTGAGAATCTTTTCCATGTTATTGCTTCAGAATCTGTTTCAGTTCCTTGTTGCCTATCTCCACGGTGATCTGTCCCATCGCATGGGGTGCAATCTCTGTGTCACAATAGATAAAACTGATTTCATCGTCTTTCAAGATGAAATTCTCCGTCGCATAGGGCTCCATGTCCACAAAGACACCCTTCTCCTGAAGTTCCTTCAAACTCTTTACATCGAATTTCTTCAGGAATTGATTGACAATGAGATCGTTCAATGTCTGTTCATAACCTGGTACGAACACATCCGACAGCTTCAGAATCTTGCCTGTTTCCTTCTGGATGTTCTTCGCGATGGTCATGCTGATGCCATGAGCCCCACCAGCATAGCTATATACCTCAGCAATGTAGTTGAAGACATCCTTTCTGCCGGGACGGACGTCAGTGTTACATGAATACTGGATATGATATGAGGTGCTATGTTCTTTGTCCATGGCATACAACCTACCCAGATCGTTCCTGTAGTCAGCGATATACTTGATTAAAAAGGAATCTAAGGCCATAGAAACACCTTGCTTTGCCTGACAGTTTGCCAGATAGTCGGGTGTGAGGATGCCAGAACGCAGCAGCGTGTCGTTCACTACCGTTGCATTCTTTCCGGTGGCATATTTAATATTCAGGTGAATCTCTGCTTTCGGAGAGGAGATCTCGTTGGTAAGACTCACTGTGGTGTCCTTGATAATGCTGTCAAAGGCAAGTTCGGCATCTTCGCCTTCTTTCACGTCTTTCCCTCCACAGGCAATGATGCTGCAGATGGCAGAAGCTGCAAAGAGATGATATATTAACTTTTTCATCGTAATCTTCTTCAAATAAGTCCTGCAAAAATACAAGAATCATACGAAAACAGCAAATATTTTTCATTATATTTTCGAAATTGTGTAATTTTGCAGGCGATTTCGAAAAACGGTCTCTTTATAGACTGTTGATCGGGAGAGGATGAGGTATAGACAAACAACAACTTGCATATATGAGTAGAATTGATGAGATGAGGTTCAAGGCCGCTCTGTTCGATTTGGACGGTGTGGTCTTTGATACAGAACCACAATACACTGTGTTCTGGGGGGAGCAGTGCAGATTGTATCATCCCGAGCAGCCTGGCTTGGAACATCGTATTAAAGGACAAACCCTTACGCAGATTTTTGATGCCCATTTCTCTGGTGATCTTCAGTCTGAACAGACTGTCATTACTGAGCGGTTGAATGCTTTTGAGGCAGGGATGGATTACATCTACGTCACAGGCTTCTGCCCTTTTATCCTGTCATTGCGTGAAAGGGGGATCAAGACAGCAGTGGTGACAAGCAGTAACATGGCAAAGATGAGGGCAGTGTATGCCAAACATCCTGAGTTTATGCAATTGTTTGATGCTGTGCTTACATCGGAAGATTTTGCAGAGAGCAAGCCGTCGCCCGATTGCTATTTACGTGCTGCAGCCCGTTTTGGGGTGGATCCTGCCGACTGTGTGGTCTTTGAAGATAGCTTTAATGGATTGAAGTCGGGTAGGGCAGCCTCGATGACGGTCGTTGGCTTGTCAACAACGAATCCTGCCGATTCCATCGCATCCCTTTGTGATGTGGTGATTGCTGATTACGAATGTTTGTTAACTCCTGCAAGGAGAAGTGAAAGGGTCAAATAGAATAGAATCGTGTACACACAAAATACACCTGTCCACGTGAAGCTGTGGCATCATGACTTCTGGCGTTTAGCTATTGCCAACATGCTGCTCACGATGTCGGTATATATGCTGATTCCCGTTCTGCCACTCTGGTTGCATCAACAAGAGGATGCTGAACTTACCGCTTGGGTGATGGGGGTTTATGGCATTGGCTTGTTTGTGATGGGTCCCATCTGCAATTATCTTGTTCAGCGTTACCGCAGAAATCATGTCTGTCTGTTTGCTGTATTCTTGATGCTCCTCTGTTTATCAGTCTTTTATTTATTCGTCAGTGGAAAGCTTCCCCACTTCCGCAGTGGGATGGAAGCCATGGTGCTACGTTTCGGCTTAGGCATGTCCTTTGGCTTGGCACAGATGATACTCATGAGTACGTTGATTATCGATATCTGCGAATCCTTTCAGCGCACTGAAGCGAATCACAGCGCTTCCTGGTTCGGACGTTTTGGTATTTCGTTAGGACCGGCAGCCGCCTTGATTATCAACCATTATTTTGGTATGGAGGTGATGGTACTTTCCTGCTGCGTAACGTGTTTGTTAGCAATGCTTTTAATCCAACTCGCGGATTTTCCCTTTAAGGCACCGGAGGAGAATGTGAAGATATTCTCACTCGACCGTTTCTTCCTGCCTGACGGATGGTTGCTGTTTATCAATCTTCTATTGGTGACGACCATAGCAGGACTGCTTTTTACAACTCCATTGTCGTATATGTTCTACAGTATGATGATGGGTGGTTTCATGCTGGCTTTGTTGTCGGAGAAGTTTGTCTTTGTGAATGCCGATCTCAAAAGTGAGACGGTAAGCGGACTGGTCTTGATGATTGCTGCTCTGTTGATGATGAATCGGTCACAAACGATGATGGTAAACCAGTTCATTCCTCCCGTGTTCATCGGTTTCGGCATTGGTATCATCGGCTCCCGTTTCCTGCTCTTTTTCATCAAACTGAGCCGTCACTGTCAGCGAGGCACTTCCCAAAGCTCCTTTTTCTTAGCATGGGAACTGGGTATCAGCATGGGATTGTTCCTTGGCTATTCGTGCTTGTCATCCAGGATCTATTACACGGGAATCGTTCTGGCCTTTGTCGCATTACTGATGTACGTCTTTGTTACTCATCCATGGTATATGAGAAACAAAAACCGTTGAAGCATGATCAATTATTGGGAAATCATTACCGGCGGGGTGATTGTCTGCGGAACTCCGAACAGGTAATCGCCGTGGCTATTGCTACATTCAGACTGTCTGCCGTCACCCTTCCCTCAGGATAACTGGGGATGAGCAGGCGACGGTTGATATGGGCTGCTACCTCTTTTGATATGCCTTTCCCCTCGTTCCCCATTACGATGATACCGTTGGGAGAGAGCGGTTGCTGATAGATGTTCGTACCATCGAGGAAGGTGCCATAGACGGGTATGTCATCCGGTACTTGCGCGAACAGGGTAACCAAGTCAGTATAGATCACTTTGACACGGGCGATACTTCCCATTGTGGCCTGCACCACTTTGGGGTTGTAGGCATCGGCGGTGTCATGACTGCAGAACAGGGTGGAGATACCAAACCAGTCGGCAATGCGGATAATGGTACCCAGATTGCCGGGATCCTGTATGCCGTCAAGGGCAATGAAAAGGTTGCTCGCTGACGACGAAAAGTATTCTCTCTCTCTGAGATCAGTATCCTTGCTACCCTCGGGAAGGGGGAACAGTGCCATCACCTGTTGGGGATGTTGCAAAAAACTCACACGGCGCAGCTCATCCTCGGTGACCACGACATCGCTTGCCTTGGGGATGATGCCGTTCTGCCTGTACCATTCCTCAACGGCAATCAGTCGGGTAGGGGGCATCACTGACAACAGGTCACCCACCACCTTCGTGCCTTCAGCAACAAAGAGCCCTTCCTGTTTCCGGGCTTTCTTCTGTTCGAGGCTGCGCACGTATTTCATCAAGTTTTTGCTTATCATATTGCAAAAGTACTTTTTTTTTCTTACTTTTGCAAGCAAAAAGAGAAAAATATGACGCTTAGGAAGATTCTGGCAGTCTGTCTCATTGGGGTCCTTGCTGCATCGTGCTCATCGTCGAAGTTCCTCGATGATGGCCAGTATTTGCTGCAGAAGGTGCGAGTGGAGGCAGATACCAAGGAAATAGACCCTTCGCAGCTGTCTCCCTATATCCGTCAGCAGAGTAACTCCAAGTGGTTCTCGCTGTTCAAAGTTCCTCTGGGCACATACACTTTGGCAGGAAGAGACACCACGAAATGGATTAACCGCACACTGCGAAATATCGGTGAGGAACCTGTGGTCTATGACTCAGTGATGGCCCGCCTCACTTGCGACGATCTTCGTCATGCGCTGCATAACTTAGGATATATGAATGCCGATGTGACATTGCAGACGAAAACACGCGGTCATCGACTTACCGCCATCTACACACTTCATCCTGGCATTCCTTATTTTATCCGTTCGGTGAAATACGACATACAGGATGACACGATAGCAAAAGTTCTTAGACTCGATGAACCCAAAAACCAATATCTGAAAGAAGGAATGCGGTTTACGGTGGCAGAACTGGATCAGGAACGGAAACGGATCACCCAGCTGCTCACCCAATCAGGGTATTATCGCTTTCATAAGGATTTCATTCGTTTTATGGCTGATACCACAAGGGGATCAAGGATGGTAGATCTCACCATGCAGCTGCTGCCATACCGTGCCAATAGTGATGCGGAAGAAACACTCCACCCAAGATATACGATCCGCCGTGTGAACTTCTTAAGCGGTGACGATGGGAAGTTGCACCTGCGGCGCTCCGTGTTGCGTGAGAATACATGGTTAGAAGAGGGAAAGAATTACAGTTCCCTTCATCTGCAAAAGACCTACAATGCCTTCGGGCGACTGTCGGCAGTGAGATACACCAGTATCAAGTTCAACGAAATCCCTGATACCACCCAGTTAGACTGTAACGTACAGATCAGTACGAATAAACCCAATACCTTCAGCTTCCAACCCGAGGGAACGAACACCGCCGGCGACCTGGGGGCAGCGGTTACAGCCACCTACGAGAACCGTAACCTTTTCAAAGGATCAGAGACTTTCAGTGTACAACTGCGAGGTGCCTTCGAAGCCATCACGGGATTAGAGGGGTATCAGAACCAGGACTATGAGGAATATAACGTTGAAGCAAAACTCTCTTTTCCCCGTTTCATCGCTCCTGTCTCGAAAAGTTACCGAAGGAGAAGCTCTGCATCATCGGAACTTTTGGTTAGCTATAACCTACAGAACCGTCCTGAGTTCCATCGGCGACTGTTCAATGCCGCGTGGCGTTACCGTTGGACAGATGCCTCACGGAATATCAGCTATAGGGCGGATGTCATCGATCTGAACTATATACACATGCCGTGGATTTCGTCAACGTTTAAGCATGACTACTTAGACAGTGTGAGCAATCGCAATGCGATCCTGAGATACAACTACGAGGACCTGTTCATTATGAAGATCGGATTCTCCATGGCTTACCAAGCCAGGAACATGGCGATGCGTGTGAACGTTGAGACAGCAGGAAACCTGTTGAACGGAGCCAGTCATCTTTTCGGTGCCGAAGAGAATGATCGTGGGCAATATACCTTATTCAATATAGCCTATGCTCAGTATGTGAAAGGTGACTTCGACTTCACCCATCTTATCCGTTTTGACCGACATAACCAACTGGCGTTGCATGCCGGTTTCGGCATCGCCTATCCTTACGGAAACAGCAGAATCCTTCCGTTTGAGAAGAGATATTTCTCGGGCGGTGCCAACAGCGTGAGAGGATGGAGCGTGCGCGGATTAGGTCCGGGTAGTTTCAAGGGTAACAACGGTGCAATCGACTTTATCAATCAGACTGGTGACATGAAGGTTGACTTGAATGCTGAATACAGAACATTCCTGTTCTGGAAATTTGACGGAGCGGTGTTCATTGATGCGGGAAATATCTGGACGTTGCGTAACTACCCTGACCAGCCGGGAGGACAATTCCGTTTCGACGAGTTCTATAAGCAGATCGCTGTGGCATACGGACTGGGTCTAAGACTGAACTTCGACTATTTCATTCTGCGTTTCGATATGGGAATGAAAGCTGTCAACCCCGCTTACGAAACCCGGAAAGATCATTATCCCATCACGAATCCACGCTTTAGTCGTGACTTCTCTTTCCACTTCGCGGTAGGTCTGCCATTCTGATGAGCCACTTACCTTGATGGAGAACAGCATTCAAGACATATCTACCCTCATCGGTCATTCGCCCTGCCTTACCAATGCTGTCCATACGCAGATAGTTGTGGACACAGACGTGCACACTGGCAGTACTGTCGGAGGTGTAGTCCCATTCATCCACATCAACGGTGGCGGGCTCCTCTTGCTGTCGGAGAATAACCACGTCCTCCTGCAGAACGTTGCTTGCCGCAAACTGTAGCCATTTCTCTGAGTCATCAGTACAGAAACGGCGTGCTGTGTTAAAGTCGTAGTTGAAGTAACTCACGGCGAAGCTGTCAACGGTTTCTTGAAGCTGATCCTCCGAGCCATCGCGGCTGCCACCACAGGCTGTCAGAAGGAGGACAGACAGAAGAGTCAAACAATTAATTTTCATATTAAAACATTAAAATCATACAAAGGTAGGTAAATTCTTTGGTTTTCCCCTTGTTTTTTCCTACTTTTGCACAAAATAATAACTAAAATGCTGAAATTTATATCCTTCGGGAGTGGTAGCAGTGGAAATTGCTATTTTCTCTATACCGAAACGGATGGACTATTGATAGATACAGGAATTGGTGTACGAACACTGAAAAGATATTTTCAAGACCATGGGCTCCGATTGTCGGATGTCCATCACATTCTGGTTACCCATGATCATGCAGACCATGTCAAGTCGGTAGGATCGTTCAGTTGTGAGTACAACGTGCCTGTTTATGCCACCCGGGAGGTTCATCGTGGAATTGACCGCAACTATTGTGTGCGGCGTAAGATTCAACCCATCAACGCTCATGTCTTCGAGACGGGAGACAGAATGCAGCTGGGGGAGTTTACCGTCACTTCGTTTCATGTCCCTCACGACAGCAACGATAATGTGGGATATTGTATCCAATGTGAGGACTGTACGTTCTGTCTCATGACCGATGCCGGACATGTCACTGAGGAGATGAAAGAGTATATCCAGCGGGCGAACTATCTGGTGATCGAGGCAAACCACGACGAGGAGATGTTGTTCAATGGACCCTATCCGCAATATTTGAAAGACCGTGTGTTCAGTGAAAACGGGCACCTGAGTAATAAAGCTTGTGCACAGGCTCTGGTGGAGAATGCTACGCCCAGACTGAAACATGTGTGGCTCTGTCATCTGAGTCAGGAAAACAATCATCCGGAGCTGGCAAGGAAGACCGTGGAGATGATCCTCAGGAATGCGGGCATCATCCCAGGGAAAGATTTCCTGCTGGATGTGTTACGCCGCAAAACACCCAGTGACATCTACGAGTTATCGTAATTTTCAGCTAAATAATTTGGCTGTTTGCGGAAAAAGCAGTAATTTTGCAGCCGATTGTTGGTTCCGTAGCTCAGTTGGATTAGAGCAACAGCCTTCTAAGCTGTGGGTCTTGGGTTCGAACCCCAACGGAATCACAAAATAAGGGAGGACCGATGTCCTCCCTTATTTTGTTTTATTCAGAATTTCTATTTATCGTGTTCTTATGAGTTCATAGATAGCAGGAACTCCTCGTTGCTGTGTGTACGCTCCATACTGTCATGGATCGTATTCATCGCCTCGATCGGGTTCATGTCGGCAATATACTTACGGAGAATCCACATGCGGTCGAGGGTGGTCTTGTCCTGAAGCAGATCATCACGGCGTGTGCTGGATGCCACTAAGTTGACTGCCGGGAAGATACGCTTGTTACTGAGTGAGCGGTCAAGCTGCAGTTCCATATTACCTGTACCCTTGAACTCCTCGAAGATCACTTCATCCATCTTCGAACCGGTGTCGATCAATGCAGTGGCAACGATGGTCAGACTGCCTCCTCCCTCAATATTTCGGGCAGCACCGAAGAATCGTTTCGGCTTCTGAAGAGCATTGGCATCCACACCACCTGTAAGCACCTTGCCGCTGGCGGGAGCCACCGTGTTGTAGGCACGTGCCAGACGGGTGATGGAATCGAGGAAGATCACCACATCGTGGCCACATTCTACCATACGCTTGGCTTTCTCCAGAACGATGCCCGCAATCTTCACATGGCGCTCTGCCGGCTCATCGAACGTAGAGGCGATCACCTCGGCGTTCACGGTGCGGGCCATGTCTGTCACCTCCTCAGGACGCTCGTCGATGAGCAGCATCATCAGATATGCCTCGGGGTGGTTGGCTGCGATGGCATTCGCAATATCTTTCATCAGGATCGTCTTACCAGTCTTCGGCTGTGCCACGATCAATGCACGCTGTCCCTTACCAATCGGGGCGAAGAGATCCACCACGCGGGTGCTGAGATTAGTTGTCTTGGCATCACCGCAGAGAGTGTATTTCTCATCGGGGAAGAGTGGGGTGAGGTGCTCGAAGGGGATACGGTCGCGCACTTCCGCGGGGTTACGCCCATTGATCTGGTCGATGCTGGTCAATGGGAAATATTTCTCTCCGTCATGTGGCGGACGAACATGGCAATTCACGACATCACCGGTCTTCAATCCATATCGCTTGATTTGTGCCACCGACACATACACATCATCAGGAGAGGAGAGGTAGTTGTAATCGCTTGAGCGAAGGAACCCATATCCGTCGGGCATCACTTCCAGAACGCCGTTGGCAGAGATAATATCCGAGAAATCATAGTTGGCACCCGTGGTGGCAGGCTGCGGTGTCACAGGTCGGAATGACTGTGCTGTAGGCATCGGAGTCGTGGGGTTGTCAAACATGTCGAAGTTGGGCAGTGCCGACTGATCTTCAATAGGCAGGTCAACAACGGGGATGAAATCGGTGCCGTCGCCGGGATCACCTTCCCATACATTGTCAAGAGGCATCATGCCGGGTTCGGGAGCCTCGTTGTGGGCATTCACCTTGGCTTGGAGCTGTGCCAGGAGATCGTTCTGTTCCTGACTGTCTTCGCTGCTGCCATCCCCGGTAGCAAATTCTGCCTCGGGCACGTCAGCAATGATGTTGTCGGTCTCTTCTACCTCAGCAGGCTGTTCCTCAGCAGAATCCTCGGGAATGATCTCCTGTTTTTCTGCTTCTGCCTTCTTGGCTGCCTCTGCTGCGGCGATCGCTGCCAGCTCAGCCTTTGATTTCCTTCCGCGGTGTTTAGGGAACTTGGCCAGTACCTCCTCGGGCGTTTCTGCCTCCGGTGTAGCTTCTTTCTCTTCGGTTACGGGCTGCTCAGGTTCTGCCACCATACCAGCCTCTTCGGGGGGGAGGGCGGCAAACAGGGGAGCTGCCTCCATGGTCATGGGCTTGTTCTTCTTCAGATCGAAGTTCTCGCCTTCTTTCCCGTTCACACTATAGACACGGTCTGTATCTTTTTTAGTGATTCTCACCCGCTTACGCTTCGTTGTCTGGGGTGTCTTGGCAGCACCGATCTTGGCCTGCTCGTCGAGAATCGTATAAACGATTTCTTGCTGAGACGCCTTCGTGTTGATAGAAATACCTAATTCTTTTGCGATATCTTCCAATTCGGAGATATCCTTCGATGATAATTCGTCTATGTTATACATACGTAGAATATGTGTAATTTTAAATTGAAACTGATGGTTTGATTCTTTCCGTTTGCCTTGGCCGAGACGCCGTAGGCTCCTCAGCTATAATTCGGAAACGGGTTGTTTTGAAATCGGCTGCAAAATTACGAAATATTCTTCACATCACCAAATTATCCGAAATATTTTTTGTATTCGTCTTCAAAATTCGGGGTGAATATCCCCTGACCCATGTTTGCGAGAATTTCCTCACGTTTCCAGAATCGACCGTCAGCAAGTTCTTCCTTGTCGGGATGGATCTCACCGTCGTAGATCGTCTGATGGACATAGACCAGCTCTTTCTCCCGTAATCCCTCAAAAACATAGTGGCCAAGGGATTCTGCCACGAAGTCGGTGATGCCTAACTCCTCGGCCACTTCCCGTCGCAATGCCGTGGATACATCTTCACCGAAATCCACATGTCCACCGCAGGCGGTATCCCACTTGTCGGGCTGGATGTCTTTCCATGCAGGACGGTGTTGGAGATACAGGTCGCCGTGGCTGTTAAACACATGGAGGTGGACAACGGGGTGCAGCACCTTTGTCCCGTTGTGCGCCTCACCGCGGGTGATCGATCCGATCACGTTTCCCTGTTCATCAACCACAGGGAACAGTTCATTCATGTTGTTCATGCACGTTTCGGTTACTTGTACTATTTCTCTAATATCTTAATGGCAGTGAAACAGTCGGGGAAAAGGGTGGGGAGATGGTCGGGCTGTTCACGGAAGAGGGCGAACAGCGCACTGCCACTGCCACTCATCGCTGCATAGAGTGCTCCCTGATGATACAGCTGTTCCTTGATCTCACCAATCCGAGGGTATTGTGGGAAGATGCTTTCTTCAAAGTCGTTCCTTAATTCAGTGCGCCAGGTCTCGATGGGCTGTCCGACGATGTCGCGGCAGTTCTTTTCCGGTCGTTGGGGCTTGATCAGCGAGAATGCCTCCCGGGTGGAAACGGCAATCGGCGGTTTCACGATGGCGAGGTAATAATCTTTTAACGACAGGTCGATGGGGGAGAGTTGCTCGCCAATCCCTTCGGCGTATGAGGGTGTGGCCTTGACGAAGAAGGCGCAGTCGGCGCCTAACGTCGCGGCATATCGTTCCATGTCGGCATTGCTGATGCCTAAAGAGAACATCTCGTTCAGCAGACGAAGGGTATAGGTGCCGTCGGCAGAACCTCCACCCATACCTGCCTGCATCGGTATGCTCTTCGTGAGGTGAATGTGGATGGGTGGCAGGGAGTAGCGGTGCTCCAGCAACCGATAGGCTCGAACCACCAGGTTCTTCTCCGGATCACCTTCAATCTGCTGACCGGAAAGGGTCAGCAGACAGGTAGATGCAGCAGACTCTGTGGATTCCTCGATGGTGATCTCATCATAAAGAGGTACGGGGTAGAACACTGTTTCGAGGTTGTGATACCCATCGGCTCTCTTTTCCACGATATTCAGTCCCAAATTGATTTTGGCACAAGGACGTATGTTCATCTTTATTTGTGTATATTACTTCGGTGCTGCAAAATTACGAATAATCTCTGAATCATTCAAATAATCTTTGCTTTTTCATTCCTCCTAAATCTCATTCCACATGAATTCTTCATCAATGAACACCCCAAAAACTGTTTTACAATTATTGATTCTCGGGTGTCGGAGTGCCATCGGCGTATGTCATCTTATCGCTATGTACCCACTCTCGTCAATCATATCAGCACCTTCCTTGGTAAAGAGGAATTTGAAGAGTTTGTATGCCGTACTCTCATGATTCTCCGACTTGCGGACTGCAGCGTATATGCTTGACACGAAAGGATACTTGTTTTCACTCAACGATTCTTTGCTGGGAGGCACGCCGTCGATGGAAAGCATTTTCACCTTCAAAAAATCGCGGACCATAGCCGTGCAGTAGAAGAATGGCGTATAGCCGATGCCGTATTCATCGACTTCAAGTTGCAGGTAGGGAGATGCCATTTGAGAGCCGATGATTTCCGGCATATAGGTTCCGTCAATCATAGTGAGGCCATTCATGACCAATGTCTCCATCTTCTCCTGACTACCGGAGTCCGGATCACGGATATATGGGGTGATGGCATGGTCAACGCCGCCAACCTCCTTCCAGTTGGTAATCTCTCCGGTATATATCTTCCTTACTTGGTCAGCCGTCAGGTTCTTGACGGGATTCTTGGGGTTGACGATAAACACCAATGCGTCGATGGCAAGGGGTGCAGTCTCCAGTTCTATGCCCATGGATTCTGCCGAAGCCTTTTCATTTCTGGATATATCACGGCTCGCAATGATAACGTCGGCTTTGCCCTCCATGAGATTCGTATAGGCACCGTGCGTGCCGCTACAGAGGTTCTTGGCGAGGTAATCATTATAAGAAAAGGAGGATTTGTTCATAGAAAAATCGGGCAGGATGATATAGGTCTTTCCACTCAACCAGTCCTCATCCCACTTGTAGGGAACATCAAGCAGCTCATAAGCCACTAAGTCACGAAGAGGACGAGTGCTTGTTGAGCAGTCAGTCATTGGCCACTCATTCAGGGTTACACTGGAGAGAGATGAATCCATACCGTCATCGCTGCTGCAAGAGGCAATAGAGAAAGCTGCAAGCATTGCTAAACCGATTACATAAATCGCTCTCGCTCGGCCACCTGCAAGCGAGTTTGCATGGCTCTCGCTTAATCGTGATTTTCTCCAAATCTTCTTTGTTTCCATTTTCTCCATTTCTTTTCTTTTGTTAATGCTACTACTATTATAAACGCAGCGAAGTGGGAAATTTTGCATCGCCGAACGTTAAACGTTCTTAAACAAGGAAAAGGTTGTGTCGGCACAGAGGCCAGCGACTGCCTTCCGGAATAAATTGTGAATTTTCTTGACGATTTAACCGAATTTAACGTGCCAGAATAGCGTCAACGGTCACCAACTGCACTTTAGGTCAAAATAACGCAAAAAATCGAGGTTTTATAATGCGTTGAAAATGAATTTGTTAGTAAATAATTGGATTTTTGACTTATTAAAAAAGCCGTTTTTATCAACGAAAAACACCGTATTTAGGTAGTAAAAACATTATACTTGTGATCTGAAAACTATGTTCTTGTGATCCGGAAACGCCGTTTTTGTGATTTGAAAAAGCATTCTCCTGTTCGGTGAGAAGTAATCTACGGGTTGTTCGAGACGGTTCTTTCCTCTTTTCCGCCGTCATCTTACACCAATACATGACGGCGGAACGAATGGTAGATGACAATCGAACGACTCGTAGATGACGGTGGAACGATCCTTAACAGACTCTTCTTCAATAAATAGCATGATTATTTTCAATTAAATGAAGAATCTGTGCGGAACCCATCCAGACACGATAACCGCAAAATCATCCGTTGAGTGTTTCAATACATACTATAAACACCGCTGAGATTTTTCCGAGGGTATTTTCCAATACGTTTTTCTGATCAATTTTATTGACATTTCTTTCCAGCATAACATTATCGCAGAGGCACTGAATGTGGCAGGACACAACTGCTACTGACGACGACCGGGTGAGCACACTCACTCGCACCTTTCTCTTCGCCGTCACACCACTCGCACCTGTTGCTTCCTTCTGACGATACGCCAGCCGATGGCAGCAATGACGATGCTCATCACCGGACTCAGCAGGTTGAAGAAACAGTATGGAAGGTAGGTCAGGGTAGGGACACCCAACACCGTTGACTGTGTCATGCCACATGTGTTCCAGGGAACAAGCACCGAAGTCACGGTAGCGGCATCCTCGCAGGTACGGCTCAGCAGACGCGTCTCGTACCCCTGGTCATCATACACTTCCTTGAAGATGTCTGCCGTCAGCACGATAGAGATAAACTGGTCGCCCGTGGTGAGGTTGAGGAAGATACCGGTGCCGACGGTCGAGGAGACGAGAGACACGCGATGGCGCACCCAACTGACGATCACTCGCGTCAGACTCTCTATCATCCCACTTGCCACCATCACCGCACCGAAGCACATGGCACAGAGGATGAGCCAGATGGTGTTCAGCATACCTGCCATACCTCCCGTGGATATCAGTTCGTTCAACGAGGCATTACCCGTATCAATGGCAGTGGCACCGTAATAGGTCATTGCCAGTCCCCGTAGCAGATTGTCATTGTCTGCCACCTCGCAGAGGATATGGGGTTGCAAGATCAAGGCTACCACACCTGCCATGATGGACGAGGTGAAGAGGACGATGAGCGAGGGCACCCTGCGGGCTATCAGCACACCTGTCAGCACAGGGACAAGCAGGATCCACAGTGAGATGTGGAAGGAGTGTGAGAGTCCTTCGGTATATTGCTCCACCTGTAGCTCGGTGGCACCTCCGTTTCCAAATCCGGCGATGAAGAATATCACCAAGGCGATGAGGAAGGTGGGGATCGTCGTCAGCATCATATAGCGGATATGTACGAAGAGGTCTGTACCGGTGGCCGACGAGGCGAGGATGGTGGTGTCACTCAGCGGTGACAGCTTGTCACCGAAATAGGCACCGGAGATAATCGCTCCTGCCGTCCATGCCTCCGAGACATCCAACGCATGACCGATTCCTAACAGGGCGACTCCGATCGTGGCTATCGTCGTCCATGAGCTGCCCGACAACAGCGATACCAAGGCACAGATGATACTTGCCGACACGAGGAAGAACTGAGGTGACATGATCTGCACCCCATAATATATTAAGGTGGGGACGATGCCGCTGATCATCCATGAACCGGACAACATTCCCACACAGAGCAGGATCAGCAATGTGATGGACACCTCCCCTAACGTCTTCTTGATCTGTTGTTCGAAGACCCGCCATGGGGTGCGGTATAGCGCCATGGAGATGGTGACACAGACCGCCATACCCATCAGCAGGGCAATCTGACTGCCACCGCTCAGAGAGTCACTGCCAAACAGGGATATGGCTGTGGCGAGGAAAGCGATGAGGATCACCACGGGGATGATCGCCACTAAAGGATGAGGAGTCTTTGTTTCTTGATTCATGGTGCAAAGGTACGAATTAGTAAGTAAAAAGCCAAAACTTATTTCAGATTCGTATTAATCGTGGTAGAAAAGTGTCCTGGTGTAAAATAAAAAATCCCTGCAAATCATGGATTTACAGGGAATATTTGTAGTCGATAGGGGAATCGAACCCCTGAAAACAAAAGAAAATATTGGAAAGATATATTATTGAATATCAATTAGATACAAATATTATTATTTTTCCTTTGTTTTACTAAAATGCCTATTTTTGCTGTTAGGGTGTTAAAATTAACACCTTATTAACACCCCAAATCAAATAATTGTTGTACCTTTGCAGCCGAAAAGGAAAACAAAAGAAAATTAATCATGGCAGAAACCAGAGGGAAAAACAAGAATCTTGTGGAAGCGGGAAATCCACGCCTGCTGAAGAAAGAAGTGAAGGGCGGTACAGAGTATAGCCTTTATCTCGAATACCAGTTAGGCTATAATCGTGAGAATGGAGCATCTATTCGTAAGAAAGAGTCTCTTTCCCTGTATTTGAAAACGAATCCGCGTACTCCTGTAGAACGTCAGCAGAACAAAGAAACACTTGCATTGGCAAAGAAGATCCAGTTCGAACGTTCCCAAGAACTACTTGACAACAAAGAGGGGTACCGACTGAAAAAGAAGGATGCCATCAATCTATTGGACTACTTTGAACAGTTTGCCAAAACGGCAAACGTGGCAGATAGGTTAGTGCTTGTTGGTGCTTTGAACAACTTCAAGGACTTTTTGGGAAAGAAATATCCTCAATATGCCAACTGGATTGAAGCCAAGAATTTGAGTAGTGACATGATGCAGAAATTTGTCGACTACTTAGTTGAGAATCATAAAGGGCAAGGTGCTGAGACGTATTATAAACGTTTTAAGCGCATGATAAACTATGCCGTTGATAATGAGGTGATAGCCAAGAGTCCCTGCAAAGGTATAACGACTCCAAAGACGGATGATATTCTGGCGAAGGACATTCTGAGTGAACAGGAGTTACAGAAATTGTTTGCTACTCACTATGCTGGAGAGAATCCCGAAATAAGAAGGGCATTTGCAATGACTTGCTTATCAGGCATCCGACATTGTGATATTGTGACCCTTACCTATAGCGAAGTTGACTATAGCAACAAGATACTGAAGTTCCGTCAGAACAAGACAAAGAAGCATAGTAGCAGTAGCGGTGTGACAATTCCGCTCAACGACACCTTATTAAATATAATAGGTGTAAAGGCTCCTTATGCCAAGGATGATTATATCTTTCACCTACCATCAGACACCATGTGCCTGAAGGCATTGAGACATTGGACCAAGAAAGCAGGAATAGATAAGCATATAACCTGGCATTGTGGAAGGCATAGTTTCGGCACTCAGTTGCTGAACAACGGTGCCAATATCAAGGTGGTAAGCAGTCTGTTAGGTCATAGTAGCCTACGATTCACAGAAATCTATGTTCGTGCTGTCGATGAAGAAAAGAAGAAGGCAATCAACAGCATGCCAAGTATTGACATACTCTGAACTTATCTTTTCCCCTTAAAGTTAATATCAACCTTAAGGGAAAAGAAAGTTTAGTTTGTGTTGCGTATATATAGCAAAGGGACGTACTAAACTCAAAATAATTATATTATTCTTGGCAAAAGCATTGTCGATTCAGAAAAATATCGTATCTTTGCGCCAAAAATTAGAAAAGGAGATACAACAATGGCATTAGCAATCAAAGCAATTCCCACACTCTACGGTGACGAAGCTCGTCGTTTCCGTGAGATGGCAGACGAAACGGAACGCAAGTATGATATGCGTCCGAAGCGAGATCTGAAGGCAGATCCTCGCTATCAGGCTATGCGCACGATTCTTGAGAGGTCGAACATCAACTACTGATTCCACAATGGCGTTTCTCGAAGAAAACTGCGTACTCAACATACTGACTGATGACATTCTTGAAGAGTGTCATCCTTTTGTGTGTGGCGATGACGATATGGATGAGTTCTTCCGAAAGGATGCGCTGGACTATACCCGTTACCGTATGGGAAAGTCATATTGCTTTCGAATGAAGGATGACCTACAGACTATTGTTGCCTGTTTTACTGTATCGAATGACAGCATCCGTATCTATGACTTGCCGAGTAGCCGACGCAATGCCATGTGGGGCATCACCAATCGCGAAAAGATGCTTACTCGTTACCCAGGTGTACTTGTCGGACGATTGGCGGTTGCTTCTCAATTCTCAGGAAAAGGTGTAGGTTCGGAGGTGCTTGACTTTATCAGAATGTGGTTCCTCGATGAATCCAATAAGACAGGATGCCGCTTTGCTATTGTTGATGCAAAGAATGAGCCTGAAGTTTTGCATTTCTATGAACATAATGGTTTCAAAGCTCTTTTCCCTCGTGAGATTGACGAAGATTTCTACACGAAGCCGCCTAAGGATGATGAGGAACGTGAAGAGCGAATGAAGAATCCACGAAAGCTCAGGACACGATTGATGTTTAGTGATCTGCTTGATGAATAACAGAGGTATACGGGGAAAAGTATGGCAGCCTGATCACCTGCAACTTGTCCACACAGACAGAAAGTACGAACCTCTATAAAACCCCGTCCCAATACAAATAGGACTTATGCTTATGGAAAAAGCATAAGTCCTATTTTGCTATTGAATCAAATCACTTTTATTTTCTATATTAATCAAATGTGCATTTATGGTCTCTGCTAATTTTTCTATCATGTTAGTGGGTATGTCTGTACTAAGTTGTCTGGTGTGGACAACGAGACGTTTTCCATCGCTAGAATGATGTGTCCAAAAATGATAAGCTTTCCCCTTTGGCGATATTATTCTATGTTCACCATAAGTGTCATATGTGACATCAAAAGTATTATCGATTTGCCTATCTTCGTCATTATTGACAATATAGTTTGAACAGGCGAGAATAGTAACAGGAAAACTCTGTATAAATTTGGAATCCTTGAATAACTTACGTCTTTCTTCTAAAACGTTTTTAAACGTATTCATATTGGTGGATGTAATGATTTTTCTTTTTCCTGTCCAATTGTTCATTTCTGTTGCAAATGCAAACTTCCCAAAATCAAGAAATGGACCACACGTTGAATGCCCTTCTTTTATGAAATCTATTAGTTTTTGATAAACCTTCCAAGTATGGTTTCCTTTAAAGGTTGTTCTCTGTAAATCCATACAATAGAGCTTTTGAATATCTGTATTCATACATTCTTTTACCCATTCAATATTTCCACGGATTTCTTCTTTTGGATTCCCAGAGCCAATTGCAGGTTCCATTCCAACAATAAGTATGTTAGATGTTGGATTACCTTGTCCAATATATTGATTATGTTCGTCGCAGGTTTTGACGAATTCACCAAAAAATTGTAGTTTTTCTTCCATAATTATCATTACTTATTTAACTACTAATTTAATCTTTGATGTATCAATAGGTCGTAGTGGCATCTTCAATACGTTTAGATAGTATTGTGATTTTGTTGGATTCTTTAGATACTCTTTACACAAATGAGAAATGGATACATCTCGTTCATAAGAAAAACGTAAATATTCATTTATATAATCTTGGGATATTATAATGCTCGGGTTCTCAATTTTCGACATATCATTAGTTTTTACCACTACAGGCTTTGCATCAAGTGTGTTTGCAGTTTTCTCCAAGAAACCTCCTTTTGTCCTATCCCATACTTTCTTATCAGGACTCCATACCTTATGAATACCTGAGAATGATTTGCTGATAGCAATACCATTCTCCACTTTAATTATTACTTTAACGTTCATAGTGTATTTTTTGTACCAATCACCATTAGCGTTCTTATATTGTTCATCAACAAAGTTTAATATACATGTCCCATCAGCAACTAGTTCATCTCCAAGAACTTTATAAGGTATTTCTTTTATAACATGATTTGTATCTGATATTTTTATTGTTTCCCTAATAACTCCACCCTCAAGTGGGTGAGTTTTCCGATATTCTAGGGCGTTATTCAGATCAACACATGCTGCATTGAACTCTTTGTTATTAGCCAATGCATATTTTTCCCACATATAGTCTGAGACCATTCTATTCCATTTTGTATATAAAGCCTCAAGTTCTATAACATTAGCACTATTTTTGTCCTTTTCATAGAGGGCATTTATTTTTTTTGTGTCACTCCAGCTTGGTTCTATTCCTGGAATGTCTCTTTTCTTTAGGTAGCCAGTTTCTTTGAGTACCTGCCCGTAGATGTTCTTTATAATAGAATCCTTTAGATTGTTTTTCATGTAATTATGTAGCAATTGAAAATCAATTTTATCAATGTCTGATTTGTCTCGAATTTCAGTTATATGTAATTTCTGTAAAATAGAAGTAGGTTTTTCGAAAGGGTAATATCCTATATAATGGCGATAAATGTCATCTATATCGACATTGTATTTCTCTAATAGTTTATAGTTGTTGTTTGTTATTTCTGGAATACCATGTAAGCAATACATTTTAAGGCCTAAATATAAATCAGAGCCAGACCAATCGTACCTTTGAAGAGAATCCTCTGTAGCAACTTTCTTTTTTAGAAGATCCATTATTTTGTCAAATTCGTAGTAATAGAATTCTTGTTTCCATGTATTCCGGTCTTCATCTTTAAACTTTTTCCTTTTTGTGACAACTCGTTTGAAAATATCCTTGAGTTGAGATTTTTCAGAAACTTCATCTATACTTATTTTTTTGTAATCAAGATAAGATAGCATTACTTCACGAGTATATATACTATCATTACAAGCTCTTTCATAAGCAAGCCTATCTGCTTGTCTTATAAGTCCAGACATTAGTGGCCCCTGACGTTGCCATTTATGTCTATTAAATCCATACTGAGCATTTGTTACTAATGGGAAAAGGACAATAAAAAACATTAGATAAAATTGCTTCATTTTCATTTTTACTTGTTTTTAGTATGTACTTATATAATTATCTAAATGTCTGTACAAACCATCTATAAATGGAAAAGCGCAGACGATCGCCATATCTCCTGTCAGGCTTCGCACCGCCCTTAATCATCTATGGTGAAGTCTGCGCTAATGCGCATACTCCAACAATGATTAAGTCCTGCTCTTCTTTCTCTTTGTTGAGGTGCGAATTCGACAGGAGAATTGAGCAAAAAGTCTGTGTTTCTTCGAAAACACATTGCAAAGATAGTATTTTTTCTTGGAAGTAGAGCAAAGAAAAGTGAAAAAGTGAATAAAACAACATCAATGATGCCGATTTTGATATTATCATAGATGAAAGCCATGATGATTTGACATTTTTTGCTCTTCAACTATCTTTTCTTTTTTGCAGCGTTCCAACTGCTGCTGAATCCATAGAACTATGGGTGACTGCTCAACTGTGAGCTGTAGTCTATCTTTAGCAATCCTCGTGATCTTGGCAGTTACGCTCTCGGCCCAGACTCTAGGACTTCGCTTATCAGCCTGCAGATAGCCCCTGAAGTTCAGAGGCTGGCCATGAACCAGTTTATCGGTTTGCTCTTCATTAAACCCATGTTCAAAACATTCCTTCTCGATACGTAGATATTCGCCAACAATAGGAAACCAATGGAGAATCTTATCAATCGTTCGTTGCTTATCGTTAATGACGCTTTGCATCTGTAACTTTGTATAGCGCATGTCTGAAGCATGAAATTCGTTCTGCTGTTGCATGTCTGCCTGTAACTTGATGATTTGGCTGTCGCGCTGTTTTACCACTCCCTTCAGTTGCTCATTCTCCTTTTCCAATCGGCAAATCTTATTGCTGCCAAGAAGAGAATTGATGCCTTTGAGGGCAGTGGTGGCAGTCTTTGCAGCGGTATTCTTTAGTTCTTCTGTCTTCTTCTCAGACTTTATTTTTGATAGTTCCTGCTCAGCCTGTTCTTTCTGTTTGAGCAAGGCTTCGACATCTTCCTGAAGACTCTTGCCCTGCAACATCAGTGAGCGATAATACTCATGTGTGGAGATATGCTGGGCTTCTGAACCGTCAATACCTCGTTGAAGTCCATACTTCTGCATGGCGGCAGCGTAAGTGTTCTGATAGTTCTTCAACTTCGCACGACTCATCACATCATCGGCGGAGAGTCTTGGGGCTGGGGCTTTCTTGCGATAGGTGCGTTTCACTTCCTCTTCTTTCTTCTTGCGCTTGCGTTCTGTCTCCACTATGGGAATGACAGTCGCATGCAGATGGGGTGTGCTCTCGTCCATGTGGAGCACCACCGATACGACATTGTCTATTCCATAAGTCTTTTGGAGCCAGTCGATATTATCCTGGCACCATTCATCAAGCCTACCTTCCTTCTCTATCTGCACCATGTCCTCATGGGTGCCAGTCAGAAGGATGCGGATGGCTTGTACCTGGTTCTTGCCTATCTTACGTTTCAGCCCAGCCGTATCAAGGCGGTGCAGGATGGCCTGAGTACGAGAGGTCACTCCTTCAGGGAACTTTATCAGTTCACGGTTAAGGTGTGTCCTCGTCGGATCTGCATTCTTCGGATGGATGGTTCTCTCAATGTGTGCCGACATTCCACTGTCAGCACCTTTGGCTTTATCTAAGTGTAATACTGCGTAGCCCATTTTTCTTGTTCGTTTTACGGGGTTATTGTTTCTATGATTAATCGCTTGCGTCGGCTTTGCCGTGGGAAGCAGGGAGTCCATAGGGGAGCAGCCCCTTGGCTTATTGGGAATTTTTAGCGTTACCGTGTAATGCGGCTCGAAAAATTCCCTAATAAGCTACGGTATTTTCATTTGGGAAATACCGTTGGGGCTGCGCAGCATAGTCTTCCGGCACTTGGTTTACATTATTCTGCCATATATACACCCTGTGCTAAACTGTACTTCTTGTCCGTCTTGACGATATAGCCATTAGCCATCAGCCATTTGTTGAGTGCAACAATGGTATTGCGGCCACGGGAATAGCCTATGGATGCGTAGGCTTCGATTAAGGATGAAAGTAGTTGGTTATATCCTTGTGACTCACAATCGGCAAAAGCCTTAGCCAATGCCTGGCGGTGTTCGTCCTCAGACAATTCGATTAGGGACTGACGCTTCGCATCCTTCTTGTCGAAATCGTAGTCGCCCACCAGTTCAGGCAGAGACTCGGCATTGATGCGGAAAGCGAAAGGTTCAAATTCCTTGTCGCGTATATGCATTGCCTTGACCTCGCTGATGTTGGAATCAGTCTGGCTCTTGGTCACTTGTAGTACGGTCTCTGCCTTGTTGTTCAGTTCTGTGCCGATATGTCCACGAGTGTTATCATCCCCTTTGTTCAAGTGTAGTACAGTATGGATATGCAGATTGTACTGGCTCGACCATTGCATCAGCATATTGATGATCTCAGTGGATTCCGTAGGATTGTTGATGTCGTACATCAGGTCACGGATGCCATCAATTACAACCAGACCAACATCTTTTAAATGGGCGAGCATGTAGCTAATAATTCTACGACGCTCTTCTGGGCTTTTTTCACGAAGAGCCACGAATATAAGATTAGGGCACACCTTGTCTGTTGGTAAACCTGCAAGCTGGAGTATGCGTTTCATTACCTTAATACAATGATACTTGCTTTGTTCGGTATCGACATAAAGCACCTTTCGCTTATCATCAGGGAAAGCCGCTGTGTAGCGCAGCACCTCACTATTTGAGAGTGCTGCCGCTACAATAGCAGAGACATTGAAGGTCTTCTTGCTCTTGGCTTTACCTGTTGATGCGCTGAAATTGCCCAAGGTGCCGATGGTGGAACCGTTCACCTGAAGAATCTCTGGTGGAACGGCATACTCATCAGTTACCCTCAGGTGGATGCTCTGCCAAATAACACTAAACTCACTCTTAGTGAATCCGTACTCTCGGACTTCTGTGTTAGCTGTGGGAGCCGTATTCTTAGTTTCTGTTCCTTCCATAGCCTTACTTTTGGTGAGTCATAATGTAGTTGCTTGCCTCCTGACTAATCTGCGTCTGAGTCTTGACGGGATTCTGACGGAGCCAGGCGTCAAGAGCATCCTTCTCGAAGTAGATCATCTTCCCCTGAGGTTTGTAGTGGGGAATCTGCTGAGCCGAAGTCAACTTGTAAAGATAGCTCTTTGACAGGTTAAGGTACTTGCTGGCTTCATCGAAGCTCAACACATTCTTGGTGGCATAGACGAGGGCTTCAAGTTCCTCGATACGCTGTTCGATACTTTTGTTTTTACACATATGCTATTTACTTTTTATTAATTTTACAATAGGAGTGTGCACCCTCCGAAATTTTGAAATCGGGGGCAAAAGTACCAAAGAAAAATGAAACGCCGGAAGACGTTATTTAAGGTCTTAACTCATTCTTAATCTATTTTCCCTTCTTTTCAGTCTTTTCCTTTTCTCTAAGGGCTTTCAGTTCCTTTATGTATTCTTCAATAGTAGTATATTCTTCTTCCAAGAAATTGGTTCTGAGATAGTTCACCGCAACAGAAAGGTCGTTCTGGTTGATGTAACCATTCTTTCTTGAAGCAAGAATCAGTTTGTTCTTAGCTACGACAGCCTGCCATTCATTAGTAATAAAATGATGAATGCTCAATTGGTCAAAGAAATGTGCTACAAGTCTGTTTGATCTTGCTTTAAGAATGGTCTTTGGATCGCAATCAAGAATAGATTTCAACTGTTCTTTAGTAACACTTTCCTTTGTTCTGAACATATTCACTTCATTGACACATTCAGTGAGTGCTTCTAATTCATCATCCTTCAAATTGTGTCCAAAGGTGTACTCTTTAGGATCATCTTTATCTAATGCTGCTTTTCTTTCAGCGAGTTTTTGCTCCATATCAGCGATGAAGGCATCTGCCTCTGCTTCTTTTTGCTCCCTTTCCTTCCATCTCTTCCTGTCCTGATCTATTTCTATAAGCAACTGATGCTTCTTCTTATCTTCGAGCAAAAACTTGATGTACCTCTCATAGAGTACCACCTTATATATATAAGAGAAGTAGGGATTCTCGGCATCATATATGGTATTGTCTTTCTTGAATGCCTGAATGTCTGCTTTCAATGGATTACGATACCACTTATTAACAGCATCAGGGCCAATGTTCTCTATAAACAGACTGTCCCAAATGAAATCTGGTTTATCGAGAGCGTCTTGGATATGCTTCACATGAGGGCATTCTGCGTAGGTATCCGTAAGGATCTTTACCGCTTTTGCATATTCTTCCTCTTCCAACTTAACCATATACTCGTCTGATGCACCCTCGGCTGTTCGCGTCAGACGTTCTTCAAGACTATCGAGTGCTTCTTTTGCAAAAGCATTAATCACTCCTTCTTTCTCATGTATGATAGGTTCCCAACAATTCTGCGATTCCATTTTATCCTGCATTTAATCTTTTTGGAGTGCAAAGGTACTCAAAATATGGTAGAATAAGAACAAACAAGAGAAAAAGAAGAAAAGATTAACAGTTGGTCGCTATTCTTATTCTTAGTTAAGATTAACACCTAATTAACGCCCTTGAAAAGAAAAATCCTCTGCAAATCACTGATTTACAGAGGATTTTGAATGTTTCTTTGGTAGTCGATAGGGGAATCGAACCCCTATGCCAAGATTGAGAATCTTGTATCCTAACCATTAGATGAATCGACCAACATTTCAAAGATGCTCTCAAAGGAAATCCCCTCGGTGCGGAAGGAGGGGGATTCGAACCCCCGGTACGGGAACCCGTACGGCAGTTTAGCAAACTGCTGGTTTCAGCCACTCACCCATCCTTCCAGATGTCTCAGCTGCAAACCTTGGGGTTATCTCCTTGATTGCGGGTGCAAAGGTAATGCTTTCTTTTGATACGTGCAAATTTTTTATGAGAAATTTTCAGAAAAATATACTTTTCCTATTTATTCCACGATTTTTATCATCTTAAAGAGGGAAATCTTTCCATCGGGATTGATGGTGGCATTCACCTTGAATTTGTTGGTACTATTCTTTGCGCTTTCAATGAACTCCACATCTTGGTTCGCAGAGAAGCTCACGTTGAGTTCATAACGGTCGTCGGCAACCTCCCGTTTCTTAATATCGTAGTTGCCGGGCAGTCGCCATACCATCCTGACGATACCCTCCTTGTAGAGTTTGTCCATCATATCCACGACATCTCCTTTTGTAGCGTTCTCTTTGTTAAGAAGTGTCATCTCTTCGGCCACGGTATTCTTCAGGGCCTCCTCATCTTTCTCGTTGATGGCAACGAAGAAGTTGTGGAATACGTTTGTCACCAACAACTTCTCTTCGGGTGTGACATCCTGAGCCTTGAGTTTCTTCATCAGTTCCTCTGCCTCATCATAGTGGTCGCCATCGGGATGGTCGGTCATGTAGGTCTGATAAGCTTCGGGAGTATTGATATTGTTACTTTGTGCCCAGTCGATGGAGTCGATCTTATGCATGGCCAGCTGACGGTGAGGTGTGCCTGGATAGTTGTTCAGGTAGTCCATCAATGCTGCCTTAGAATTGCTCACGAGGGCATTTGTCCAGTCAAGATCAGCCTGTTTGATGGCTTTCAGATGTGCCTCAATGCTGTCGCGGTGCTCTTGTGGCGCATCTTTGAATGAGTCGAGGTAGCCTTGCAGGATCAAGGGTTCGTTGCTGCGCATGGCAATCTCGTACTCCTCATTCTCACGGTTCTCTTGTGCCTGGTTGTACATGTAGTAGCATACACCGAAGACAAGGAGCGCGATGACGAAGGAAACGAGGATGGCGGTCTTACTGGCTTTCTTTTTAGCAGGAGGAGTAGGAGGTGCCTGCTTACTCTCTTTTGTGGGAATTGTGGGAGGAACGGGTTGTGAAGCCTTGTTCTCTTTGACTGTTGTTTCTGTCGGGGAGACTATAGCAGGGGAAACTTCTTCGGAAGAGGGGGTGGGGATATCCTCATTCGTAGCATCGGGATGGGAATGTGGTCGTGTGGGTCGCAGACAGTGAGGACAGAGTTCCTCGTCGCTGAAATAAATTTCTCCACAGTCGGGACATTTGACAATCTTACCCGCTATTTCTACCCCGCAATAAGGACAGGTGGGTGCTTTATCACTGATTTGATGTCCGCACTCTGGACATTTGATAATTGCCATAACTGATGATGTTTATCATTCTTCTGGGTTGACTACCGATGACGGAATCGGATTTCGCGCATGCTGTGTCTTCCCATAAACCTACTTTTATCTACGTACGTGTTAATACCATTGATGCGACCTTTGGCTGTGTATTGCCAGATCAGGTAATCCCGATCGTCGGCAAGCACCGGCGGATCCTTTGCATACATTGCAACCATCAGGGGATAGTCGTCGATCTTTCGCAGGAGGTGTTTGTTGTAGAAATTCCTGCCTGTATAGATGAGTGGTTTCTGCCGATAGGCTTCTTCCACCATTTCAAGGAATTTCATCAGTGAGTCGCAGAACTGTACGGTGGAAAGACCGCCCGTTGATTCCACATCGATCATGGGAATCAGATCTTGGTCACCCGGACGACATTGGGTCTTGAAGTTCTCTAACTGTTTTTTCAGCTCCGACTTGGGGCGAAAGAAATGGTAGCTTCCCACTTTCAGGCCATATCGGTGAGCCAGTTCGATGTTCTGTTCATATTTATCGTCAATACGGTCACCGCCTTCTGTTGCTTTCAGATACACGTATTGCATCTTCGTGTTGTCACCCACGGTTTCCCAGAACACCTTTCCCTGATAGTGGCTGAGATCGATGCCGTGGATGTGTGTGCAGGTGTCCTCGCACAGAATGTAGCTATCTTGGGCGTGGGCACTGACAGTCATGACAGCGGTGAAGAGTATTGATATTAGTTTCTTTAAGCTATTCATACTTGCAAAGGTACGAATAAATCTTGTAATTATATCATCAAGAAGTCAGAATTTAAAAACCTTAACTATTATTCTTCGATCTCGGAAAGACTCTTGGCGAAGTTTGCCAGGAAATTGCTGGTGGTCTCAAAAGGGTTGTAGCGGAAATACCTGACACTCCTGCGAAGATTCCTACGGAGCACACGACTGTTGTTTTCCACCATTCCATTGGTACGCATCCTGAAATGCCAGTTCTCGGCAGTGTCGGAGGCTGTGTGGGTTAATGAGCGCTGGGTGAGATTGGCTGCCCCTTTCTCTTCTTTTCCCATGAAAGGGATCTCACTCAGGTCGAAATGAAAGATGTCGATAAGGATGCTGCCTTGCAGACTGGCCAGTCGCATCACCCCTAAGCTATGGAGCCACTGTTCAAGTTTGACGAAGTCAACGCGGTTCCCTTTGGTCCGGAGATATCTACCCATCTCAATGATTCCGTTCAGGGAAATTCCTTTGGTGAGTGTCTGATTGATATTATATATAATAATGTGTAGCATCTGAACAGTCTCCTGTGAATATTCCTCACTGTTCAGTTCCTTCTGCAGCAGTTTTTTCTGCTTTCGCTTGAGAAAGAAATTACTGAGCTGAGGCTCCATTTGTTCGATGGCGGTTGTTGAGGTGCTGACATCCGGGACCCTCATGCTACTTAATAGTTTCAATTCTTGTTGGAGGGTGGGGGAGACAGTCAGGTTCTGATCGCTTTCATATCGATGGAACCCTTGTGCAATGAAAGGCAGCACATCTTGTACGTCGGCAATCTGGATCAGTCGTTTCCACTTGAAGGTGGACATCGGCTCAACGTCCTCAATCTCCTCGAACGCTCCAGCGCGGAGGAGCCGGAAGATATTCCTGTTAATGATATTCGACTGTTTCATATTCGTGCCACATCGATTAACTGTAACGTTTGGGATATCTGAACAAGATGGCTATCAGTGCGATGACACCTACAGTAAAAGGATAATACAGAAAGGGGATGATTTCGATGGGATTGAGCTTAGCCAATCCTGCTGCCATCAGCATCTGTGCTCCGTATGGGATGATGCCCTGCATGCAGCATGAGAATGTGTCGAGAATGCTGGCACATTTCCTGTTATCAACACCGAAGCGGTCGCCGATCTGTTTGGCAATGCCTCCCACGGTGATGATAGCCACGGTGTTGTTAGCCGTACAGATATCTGTCAGAGAGACCAGGGCAGCGATGGAAAGCTCCGCTCCCCGTTTGGTCTTGATATGGGCAGACATCTTGGAGATGATATAGTCGATACCCCCGTTGCTACGAACAATCTCCAAAAGACCTCCCGCCAACATCGTAACGATGATCAGCTCGCTCATACCGAGGATACCATCGCCCATAGCACCAAACCAACCATAAAGGTCGTAGGTTCCATCAATCATTCCAATGATACCCGTGAGTGTAAGACCGATGGTGAGCACGGCCATCACATTCATCCCAAAGACTGCACAGGCAAGGACGACCAGATAAGGTATCACCTTCACGAACGACACGTCGGGAATGTGGGTCGGACTCTGAATACCGGCTCCCATGAGAATATATACCAACAGGATGAGAAAGGCTGCTGGCATTACGATGAACGAGTTAACCCTGAACTTATCACTCATCCTGCACCCCTGCGTACTGGTGGCCACGATGGTCGTATCAGAGATAAACGAGAGATTGTCGCCAAAGAAGGCACCGCCCACCACAACGGCCGTCATCATGGGGACGTTAGATGCGGTGGAGGTTGCCAGTCCTGCGGCAATCGGAACGAGGGCTACTATAGTTCCCACGCTCGTCCCGATACTTAAAGAGATAAAACATGAGGCAAGAAACAAACCGGCCATCAACATGCTGCCAGGAAGCAGACTAAGTGTCATGTTCACTGTGGCATCGATGCTTCCCATCGTTTTGGCTGAATTGGCAAATGCTCCTGCCAGTACGAAGATCCAAAGCATCATCATCATGTTATTGGTCCCCGCTCCCTTGCTGAACATGTCAATGCGCTTGGGAAGCGGGAAATTCCATGAGGTGGCCACGGCATAGATGCTGGCTATCATGAACGCCACGGTGATAGGCACCTTATAGAAGTCACGGGCAACGATACTCGTGATGAGATAAAGTGCGATGAACACCATTAACGGCGACAGGGCCAACAATCCTTTCTTGTTACTCATGGGAGATTCTATACATGTATTTCTTCACCGACCGATTGGGTTATAAGGTCACACCATTCTTGAAGATGGAGATCTCCCGATAACCGTTCTCTTCGTTACGTGCCTTCTCACCGTTGGCCACTGCGATAATCTTGTCGATGAACTTTGCCAGCACATCCTTCATGGGCGTACCTTCCACCAGCTCACCGGCATTGAAGTCAATCCAGTTCGGCTTATTCCTATAAAGGTTGCTGTTCGTGGATATCTTCATGGTGGGAATGAAAGTGCCGAAAGGTGTACCACGGCCAGTGGTGAACAGGACGATCTGACAGCCTGCGGATGCCAGGGCTGTAGAGGCAACGAGATCATTGCCAGGGGCAGACAACAGGTTCAGGCCTTTCACCTGCAGGCGATCACCATAGGCTAACACACCGCTTACCGGGGCACGACCACATTTCTGTGTACAGCCTAAGGCCTTATCTTCGAGGGTGGAGATACCGCCGGCCTTGTTCCCAGGTGACGGGTTCTCACCTACAGGCTCCCCATGACTGAGGAAATACTCCTTGAAATCGTTCACCAACTTAACGGTCTGATCAAACAACTCGTGCGTCTCGCAACGGTTCATCAGGATGGTCTCTGCACCAAACATCTCGGGTACCTCGGTGAGGATACTGGTGCCGCCCTGGGCAACGAGGTAATCACTGAACTCACCTACGAGTGGGTTGGCTGTGATTCCGCTAAAACCGTCGGAACCACCACATTTCAAACCTACTCGCAGCTCGTTCAGCGGACAGGGCTGGCGTTTGTCTTCTTTGGCAATCTGATACAATTCGCGAAGGATCTTCATACCGGCCTCCACCTCGTCACCTTCCACACGTTGTGTGACAAGCAATTTGATGCGGTCTTTATCGTAGTCGCCAAGCATGGCCATGAAATCCTCCGGCTGGTTGTTCTCACATCCCAAAGAGAGTACGAGCACAGCTCCTGCATTGGGATGGAGCACGATGTCACGTAACACCTTGCGGGTGTTCTCATGATCCTCACTCAGCTGTGAACAGCCGTAGTTGTGGTGCCAGGCGTGTACGGCATCAATCCCTACCAAGCCTGTCTCTTTCTCTAACTGCTGGGCGAGCCTTTCTGCAATACCGTTCACACAGCCTACCGTGGGCACGATCCACACCTCATTGCGGATGCCTACTTCGCCATTTTTCCGTACATACCCGTTGAAAGTGCGGTTGTCGAGCGGAATACTCAGATTCTCGTTCACGGGATGATACTCGTAGGAGAGCTTTCCAGAGAGATTGGTCTTCAGGTTATTCTCGTTCACCCACTGTCCAGACTTCAAGTCTTCACGAGCATGACCGATCGGGTAGCCGTATTTGATGATGTCCGCACCGGCGGCTGCATCGTCAATCAAGACTTTATGTCCCATCGGAGTGTCTTGAAGCAAAGTCACTTTTTTTTCTCCTACTTCTAATGTCTCGCCTTTCTTCATCGGGCGCAGACATACAACCACCGAGTCGGCAGGGTTGATTTTGATAAATGCTGATTGTTCCATAGATCTGTTTTTGTATAATTTGTTTGTTAATAGCTGTTATAACTGCGTCCTCCTGTAGAAGTCAACATTCTCCTTCGTCAGCAGTTCAATGGGCATATAGTTCACTGGTTCCACCTTCTGTTTCAAGACGATAGCTTTGAATAAAGTGTCCACGCAGTTGTACCCTTGCATGAAGGCATGCTGGGCGATGAGGAAGGAGATGGATCCCTGGCGCAGACAGTTGGCATTCTTTCCTACCATGTCATATCCCATGATCTGTACGTCGCGCCGGTTGGTACGCAGAATGAAATCACCTACGATATGGGCTTTCGAGCACATGGTGATACAGTGATGCAAATGGGGATGCTCCATGAAGAACGTTTCCAGGATACTGTCATATTCGCTCTTGTCCTCATCCAAAGGAAGGTCCAGTTCCACAATGTCGATAGAAGGGTAGTGGTCTCGCATGTAATGTCGGAAACCAACTTCGCGGTTGTCCTGCTGCTTACTGGCCACCTTCCCGTCTTTCGTCTGTTTCATCAGCATGATTTCCTTCTCTCTTGAAGCGACGAGCATCAACATCTTGGCTGCGAAATAGCCACTGCTGAATGAGTCTTGTCCGAAGAAAGAGAGCGGACGGAGGTCGGGCATGTAGGAATCGAGAAGGATAAACGGGATATTCCGCTGATGCAACTGATCCGTAAAATGCTGTGTGAGTTCGAGTTCACCTGGAACAACGATCACACCGTTGGGCTCGCTGTCGAGCACATGCTGGAAGGTCTCTGAGAACGTTTTCCGGTCAAACCGCTTGTAATAGGTCACTTTGACATCGATATGGAAGTCGCGGCGGGCATCACAGGCTTTCATCGCCCCTTCCTCGATCTCCTGCCAGTAGGCTTCACTCTCATGCTTAGGCATGATCAGGAAGAATGTGTAGGATTTGTTATAGGCCAGTGCACTGGCATACATGTTGGGCTGATAGTTGATTTCCTTCAACACCTTCTCCACCTTTTCTCGTGCTGCCTTGGAAACATTAGGACGGTTGTGGAGGATTCTGTCAACAGTTCCTACCGATACGCCCGATTTCTCTGCGATGTCTTTGATTCTTACTTTCTGCGCCATTGTGCTTCTGTGTAATATGCTTTTGTTATCAAGTGTGTTTGCGAACACATTTTTGTTATCGAGTGCAAAAATACTAATAAAAGTTGAATTGTGCGAACACACAGCACTTTTTTTTTCAAAAACACAATAATTCTCGTTTTTTATTTGTATATTTGCACCCGAATGCGTACTTTTGTGCACGCAAACAGAAAACAAACGAATTAATCTATAAACATCAAATTTTAAAGGAACAACAAATTATGGCAAAAATTGTAACATTGGGCGAGATCATGCTCCGCCTTTCACCGCAAGGTAACGATCGTTTTATCCAGAGTGAATCATTCCGCATTATCCCTGGAGGCGGAGAGGCAAACGTAGCGATCAGCGTGGCCAACTACGGTCATGACGCTTATTTCGTGTCAAAGCTTCCAAAACATGAGATCGGTCAGATTGCCGTGAATGCTCTTCGCCGTTATGGCGTGAACACGCAGTTTGTGGCTCGTGGCGGCGACCGCGTTGGCTTGTATTATGCAGAGACTGGCGCCTCGATGCGTCCTTCAAAAGTAATCTATGACCGTGCCCATAGTTCGATTGCCGAGGCTGATCCTTCGGATTTCGATTTCGATGCCATCATGGACGGTGCACAGTGGTTCCACTGGAGTGGTATCACCCCAGCTATTTCCGACAAGGCTGCAGAGCTGACCAAACTGGCCTGTGAGGCTGCCAAGCGTCATGGTGTCACTGTATCTGTTGACCTTAATTTCCGTAAGAAACTGTGGACGTCAGAGAAGGCCATTTCGATTATGCGTCCTTTGATGAAGTATGTGGATGTGTGCATCGGCAACGAAGAGGATGCAGAACTTTGTCTTGGCTTTAAGCCCGATGCAGATGTGGAAGGTGGCCAGACCGATGCTGCCGGTTACGAGGGGATCTTCAAGCAGATGATGAAGGAGTTTGGCTTTAAGTATGTTGTCTCTACGCTCCGTGAGAGCTACTCTGCAACCTTCAACGGATGGAAGGCTCTGATCTATAATGGTAAGGAGTTCTATCAGAGCAAGCGCTATGAGATCAATCCTATCATCGACCGAGTAGGTGGTGGTGACTCTTTCTCTGGCGGTTTGATTCATGGTCTGCTCACCAAACCGACACAGGGTGAGGCTCTTGAGTTTGCAGTAGCTGCATCAGCACTGAAGCATACGATCAATGGTGACTTCAACTTGGTTTCTGTCGAAGAGGTTGAGTCTCTCGCTGGAGGTAATGCCAACGGTCGTGTACAGAGATAATTTGAATGATCGTAATATCGAAACATCGAATAAAGATTATGGCAAAATTTGATAAGATAGCCGTCCTGAAGAAAATCGGCGATACAGGCATGGTTCCTGTTTTCTACAACAAGGATCTGGAGATTTGTAAGAATGTGGTGAAGGCCTGCTATGAAGGAGGTGTTCGTGCATTCGAGTTTACTAACCGTGGCGACTTCGCTCAGGAGGTATTTGGTGAGTTGGTGAAGTGGGCTGATAAGGAATGTCCCGAACTCGCCTTAGGTATCGGCTCTGTGGTGGATGCTCCCACTGCTGCCATGTATATCCAGCTCGGTGCCTGCTTCGTGGTAGGTCCGTTGTTCAATCCCGACATTGCTCCTGTCTGTAACCGTCGCCTGATTCCGTATTGCCCCGGTTGTATGACCGTCAGCGAGATCGGTAAGGCACAGGAACTAGGATGCGACCTCACCAAGGTATTCCCTGGTGATGTGGTTGGACCTAATATGGTGAAAGGCTTGAAGGCTCCAATGCCTTGGTCAAAGATCATGGTGACCGGTGGCGTTGCCCCTGAGGAGGAGAACCTGAAGGCTTGGTTCAAGGCCGGTGTCTATTGTGTGGGTATGGGTTCCAAGTTGTTCCCGAAGGACAAAGTGGCCGCCGGTGACTGGCAGTATGTAACCGATAAATGTAAGGAGGCTCTTGGCTACGTTGCTAAGGCTCGCGCTTAAATATTTCCTTTCGAAAGGCTCAATAGGCATTTCCCTATTGGGCCTTTTGTGCTTTTCAGCATGTTCCACTACTCATCATCCTGAGGTGGATCAGCTGAATGACAAGTCGTATGCATTCCATTATCGGAACCTTGACTCCACATGGTACTATGCACAGCAGGCTTTCTCACGTTCTGAAGATTATGACGACGGGAAAGCGGAGGCCCTGAACAACATGGCATTTGTCAGTCTGGCCCGCATGCAATATCAGGAAGCATTCCGACAGTTGGACAGTGTGCAGGATGTGACAGACAACCAGATAGAGATCTTGGTGGCCGACATCCAGTTGATGCGCCTGTGTCAGCGAGTGTCACGCAATAAGGACTTTTACGAATACTATGAGAAAGCACGCCGTTCATTACGCAGGATAGAGGAGGAGAAAGGGAGTCTGTCTCCTCGCATGAAGCAGCGGATGATCTATGCCCGCAGCGAACTTGCTATTGTCAGCTCCACCTATTATTATTATATCGGTCTTGAACGTTCGTCTGTGGAGTCGTTACAGGCTATTGAGAGTGATGATGAGATCGAGAGAGATACAGCACAGTATTTGAACTATCTCTACCAGATTGGTGCAGGTGGTATCATCACTAAGGGTACGAAGGAGGAAATTAACCAACAGGAATGGGACTACCTGATGAAGTGTTATCTTCTGGCTATCCATACCGGTTCCACCTACTGGGAGGCCAATTCCTTACAGGCACTCAGTGAGCATCTTTTCGATCCCGATACCCGTCGGAAACTCATTGGTGATAACTTCCCCGCGATGAAGTTCATCAACCCCGACAACCTTCCCGATTCCCTTTTGGCCGGTTATCTTGCAGAACGCTCCCACATGCTCTTCACCCAATATGGTGATGTGTATCAGGTGGCAGGCTCCTTCCGGACATTGGCCTCCTGCTATTGGGCTCTGGGTGACTACAATGCCGCCGGTTACTACTTAGACCAGGCACTGCATTCTGACAGTGCTGTGAACCAGGCCCCCGATCTGGTGGCCAGTATCCATGAACGGCTGTCCATGACCTATGCCGCCATCGACAGCATTGAGAAAAGCAATATCCACCGTAACCGCTATCTCGACATGCAGGACAGCACGCGTCAGGACCGTTTGTTGGAAGCCCGTGCCGAACAGCTGGATCATTCCGTTAGACAGATCAATGCTATGTTGATTGCTGTTGTGGTGATGATTGTCCTGATGGTACTCTCCATGCTTCTCTTCGATTACCTGCGAAGGAGGAAAGACAACACATCTTCCTTGAATCTCCTACTTGAGCCGTTGAAGGAATGGAAATCAAACAATGAACTTTATGTCAGTAGGTTACGTGATCGCTTTGAAGAGATAGATGAAGCCAAGGCATTGAGCGAAATCCATCTCAGTACCAACAAACGACGGTATGTGGAGAACAGGGCAAAACTTTTCCTCGTAAATAGTATCACTCCCTTGATCGACCGGATGATTCACGAGGTGAATAAGCTCAAGGATAATCATGAGGATGAGGACACCCGTCGGCATCGTTATGACTATGTGGCTGAGCTGTCGGAAACAATACATCAATATAATGATGTGCTTACCCAGTGGATCCAGTTGCAGCAAGGACAGCTGTCACTACACATCGAGAGCTTCAGGGTGCAGGATCTGTTAGACATTGTGGCAAAAGGCCGGATGTCGTTTCAACTGAAAGGGGTGGACCTTGTTGTCAATCCTTCGAAAGATGTGGTGAAAGCCGACAAAACCCTTACACTCTTCATGATCAACACCTTGGCCGACAATGCCAGGAAGTTTACTCCCTCGGGGGGTACCGTCACCATTGAGAGTATCGACTGTGGGGATGCCGTGGAGATTGCCATCACCGATACGGGTAAGGGTATGGATGAACAGGAACTGGCCGATATCTTCAAACACAAGATCTCAGGCGGTCATGGCTTCGGACTGTTGAACTGCAAGGGTATCATCGAGAAATACCGCAAGGTGAGTCAGATATTCAGTGTCTGTACCATTCAGGCAGAGAGTAAGCTGGGCGAGGGGAGCAGGTTCTCTTTCCGTTTGCCCAAAGGTGTTCTCCGACTGTTGCTTCCTTTGTTGTGCTTCTTTTCGCTCTCATCTGTTGCTGCCCCTGCGATGATGAAGAAAGCCGTGGCATTCACCGACAGTGTGTATGCCAACAACCTGAGGAAGGAATATTCGCGCAGTATCGCCTATGCCGACAGCGCCATAACCTATCTGAATCTTGCTCACCGCAGGATGTATCCAGATGAGACAACTTACCTGATGATGCTCGATCTCACCGCAACGGAGCCTGCTGAAATCAGCTGGTTCCATCGGCATCTGCGAACAGACTATGATATGATCGTGTTCCTCAGGAACGAGATTGCCGTGGCGGCATTAGCGTTGCATGACTGGCAGTTGTATCAATACAACAACAAAGTCTATACACAACTCTATAAAGAGAAGTCTGCCGACAACCGTTTGGAATCGTATGTCAGGGTGATGCAGCGATCGGAGTCGAACAAGCAGATTGCCATGGCCCTTCTGATCCTCCTGCTCATGGCTATCCTTGTGGCTTATTATTTCCTCTATTATCGTCATCTCATCCACTATCGTTTCTGTTTGGAACAGGTTGATCAGATCAACCAGATGTTACTCAGTGAAGCGAGTGACGAGCAGAAACTGAGCCGTCTCAATGAAATCATGACTACGGGGAACGCTAAATGGCCTACAAACCTTTTGTCTGTAGTAAAGCAGATCCAGGGCGCCCTTCAAGATAGTGTGGCTTTCAACCAGAATCAGCACCTCGGCATCGAACTCTCCGAGGATGAGCTTCGGCGTGCTGAGTACGAAAACCAGAAACTCTACATCAGTAACAACGTCCTTGACAACTGTCTGAGTACATTGAAACATGAGACGATGTACTATCCCTCGCGCATTCATCAGTTGATTGATGGTACCGACGCCCATCTGATGGCCATCGATGAATTGGTGTCTTATTACAAAGAGTTGCACACCCTTCTCTCTGCTCAGGCCATGCGCCAGCTTGACAGTCATCGACAGGAATGTGCACCCGTGGAACTCTATGGCGCTCGTTTGTCGGGCGATCCTTTCATGCTCCGCTATCTCTTCGAACTGATCCAGAAACAGAGCGGGGGAAAGAATCTCACTATGACACTCTCGGAAAAAGACAATCATTATATCATTTACCATATCAGTATGCCGCACGTGCCTTTCCGCGAATTCTTCGTGCCTTCGATGCAGAACGTACCGTTTCTCATCTGCAGACAGATAGCCCGTGACAATGGTGGTGCGACGAACCTGCGAGGCTGTGGAATCACGGCGGAGCCTGTTGCTGATGGCAGCACCCTGCTGCATGTCACGTTGGCCAAGGCGCACGCTGTTGGCAGTCCCCATTAATAACTGTTACAGTCATGAACAACTTTAAAGTGATTATCGTAGAAGATGTGCCACTTGAACTGAAAGGCACCGAAGGTATTTTCCGGAATGAGATCCCTGAGGCGGAGATCATCGGAACGGCAGAGAACGAACCTGCTTTCTGGCGGTTGATCAAGCAGAACAAGCCCGACTTGGTGTTGCTCGACTTAGGTCTGGGAGGCTCTACCACCGTGGGAGTAGAGATCTGTCGCCACACCAAGGAGGCTTATCCCGACGTGAAGGTGCTGATCTTCACTGGAGAGATCCTCAACGAGAAACTGTGGGTGGATGTGCTTGATGCCGGCTGCGACGGTATCTGTCTGAAGAGTGGTGAACTGCTCACACGGGGTGATGTTGTCAGCGTGATGTCGGGAAAGAAAATGGTGTTCAACCAGCCCATCCTTGAGAAGATCATCGATCGTTTCAAGCGCAGTGTGGGCAGTCAGCTGGCCAAGCAGGAGGCGATCGTTGACTATGAGATAGACGAATACGACGAGCGGTTCCTCCGTCATCTGGCATTGGGCTACACCAAGGAACAGATCACTAACCTGCGTGGCATGCCCTTTGGCGTGAAGAGTCTGGAGAAACGGCAGAATGAACTGATACAGAAACTGTTCCCCAACGGAAACGGTGGGGTGGGTATCAATGCAACGCGCTTGGTGGTGCGTGCCTTGGAACTTCGGATCATCGACATAGATAACCTTATCCCCGATGAAGAGTAGGTTCTGGGCACGGCTCTCGGCAGGGTTGGCAATTCTGCAGATCCTGCTTATTCTCGTGTCGTGGATCATCAGTTCTGCGTCACCACAGACCACGGTACGCTCACTGCTCAGCAGCGAGGGTATCCGGTGGTTTATGGGGCGTTATGCGGAAAATCTTGCCACGCCGTTTCTGGTGTGGATGATCCTTCTTTCTATCGCTGGCGGGATCTTGTATGTCAGCGGGTTATACGAAACAGTTCGTGATGTTCTTCATCTGAAGACCATCCCTTATCGTAAGCGTTTTGCCATCGTCATCACCACCATCATCCTTCTCATCGCCGTGGCGGTGATTGCCTATCTCACCTGTACACCTCATGCCGTACTGCTCAGTGCCACGGGTAGTCTGTTCCCCAGTAGCTTCGCCCGTGCCCTTATTCCCATCATCGCCTTTATTGTCATGATTCTGTCTCTGGTGTTCGGTTCCCTGAGCGGACGTTTCGCCTCGTGGCAGCAGGCATTTGATGCGATGACCATCGGAATCCGCTACGTGCTTCCACTATGGGTGGTGTATGTTTTTGCTGCTCAACTGATCTGCTCGTTCCTCTATGTATGGAATTAACGGCGTAAGGGGAATGACATATTCGCTCCTCCCATTCTGAATCCCACACAATTATATCCGTTTTTCAGACAGTAGGAAAAGACTCGAAAAACTTACTTATTCTTCACTGTCACAAAGAAATGTGACCTTTTATTTTGTATTTCGCGCGCTTATTTGTACCTTTGCCGAAATTTTTAATGAGATACGCATGGACAAGAAACTGAGAATCGCCTCACGTTGCGTGCAGGCAGGATACAAGGCAAAGAATGGTGAACCCATTGAGTTACCCATCATTCAGAGTACAACTTTTAAGTACGATGACTCCGATGAAATGGCTCAGCTCTTCGATCTAAAGAAAGAGGGCTATTTCTACACCCGATTACAGAACCCCACAAATGATGCGGTGGCAGCAAAGATTGCTGCACTCGAAGGGGGCGTGGGATGTGTGCTCACCAGCAGCGGACAGGCTGCGAACTTCTATGCCGTATTCAATATCTGCGAGGCTGGAGATCATATTGTGACCTCGAATGAGATCTATGGCGGAACGTTCAACCTCTTCGGGGTGACGATGAAGAAACTGGGAATCGATTGTACGTTCGTGTCACCCGAAGCATCGGAGGAGGAGATTCAGGCGGCCTTCCGCCCCAATACCAAGGCTCTGTTCGGTGAGACCATCTCAAACCCTGGCTGTGCCGTACTCGATATAGAGAAATTCGCAAAGATAGCCCACAAAAACGGAGTGCCCCTGATCGTTGACAACACCTTCGCTACACCCATCAACTGCCGTCCCTTCGAGTGGGGGGCAGACATCGTGACCCATTCCACCACAAAGTACATGGACGGTATGGCTACCCAGGTGGGCGGTGCTGTCGTTGACAGCGGAAACTTCGATTGGATGGCCCAAGCAGATAAATATCCCGGATTGTGCACTCCCGATGATTCATATCATGGACTGACATATGTGAAAGCGTTTGGGAAAATGGGATATACCACGAAGCTGGTTGCCCAGCTGATGCGTGACCTCGGTTCTATTCCCGCTCCACAGAACTCGTTCCTGCTGAACATGGGTCTGCAGACCCTCCATCTGAGGATGGCACAGCATTGTAGGAACGCACAGCGTGTGGCTGAGTTCCTACACGACAATGAGAAGGTGGCTTGGGTGCACTACTGCGGACTGAAGGATGATGTGAATTATGAACGCGGACAGAAATACTTGCCTAATGGCTCTTGTGGCGTGATTGCCTTCGGACTGAAGGGCGACCGTGAAACAGCCATCAAATGGATGGACTCATTAGAGATGATCAATATCGTGACCCATGTAGCCGATGCCCGCACCTGTGTGCTCCATCCTGCCAGTCATACGCACCGTCAGCTGAGTGATGAACAGCTTCGTGAGGCTGGTGTGGCTCCCGATCTTATCCGTCTTTCCGTGGGTATTGAAGACGTGGAGGACATTCTCGATGACATCAAACAGGCTCTGGCAAAGATATAAGATCGTATGAAGGAAATCATCGTGAAGGATGCGGCCCTGCAGAAAGCCGCCGGGGAAGGGATGGATGCCTTTATCAATGTGTTCACGGAGGCTATCTATGATTCCATCGGAGAACTGACGACAGAAACGCTGGCACTGTTGAACAGTGACCAGGTGACACTGCTGGCCTACCAGATCTTACGTGACGAGGTGATGGATGGCGGTTTCGTACAGCTCATCCATAACGGTTACGGTGCTTTCTTCTTTCAGAACCCCTTTGCGAAAGCCATGAAGCTATGGGGATTACGCGACCTGTCGAAACTGGTGTATTCGGTGAAAGACTTATATTGGAAAAGTCATGAAACCATCGAAAAAGACTGCACCGATGAGGAGTTTATGGCACTGTTCGAACAGTTCCCGGAATTCGATAACTACGATGATGAGTTCGTAGAAAACGAGGAGCAATGGACGGAGATGGTGGCACAATATGTGGATGACCATATCGAGCGGTTTGCCACGATACTTGAATAATTTACATGCAGAAATGAACAAGGAAGAAGAGTTGCTCAGAAAGAAAAGTCCGGTGAACGTGAAGAACAAGAAAGCCTCGTTCGAGTATTTCTTCGTGGAGACCTACACGGCAGGTATCGTACTCACGGGAACGGAGATCAAGAGTATCCGCATGGGGAAAGCCTCCTTAGTGGATACTTATTGCTATATCGTGAATGGCGAGATCTGGGTGAAAGGAATGAATATCAGTCCGTATTTCTATGGGTCGTATAACAACCACGAGAGTAAGCGGGACAGAAAGCTGCTGCTGACGAAAAGGGAGATTCATCACCTGCATGAAGCCACGAAGCAGCCGGGATTCACCATCGTACCCACATTGGTGTTTATCGATGGGAAAGGACGTGCGAAGATGGACATCGCCTTATGCCGCGGTAAGAAGCAATACGATAAACGGGCCACCTTGAAGGAAAAGGAAGATAAACGTGAGATGGATCGTGCCTTTAAAAGATTCTAAGTCATGAGGATAGAAAAGATTGTTCAAGAGAGGATAATGATTCTTGACGGTGCTATGGGCACGATGATTCAAGCCTATGGCCTCCAAGAGAAAGACTTCTGGGGAAACGGGATCGAATGCCAGATGATCGGTGAAAAGGGCATTTTCCAGATGAAAGGAAATCATGACGTGCTGAATATCACACGCCCGGATGTTATCGAGGATATTCACCGGAAGTATCTGATGGCTGGTGCCGACATGATCACCACGAACACGTTTAGCAGTCAGAGGATCAGTCAGGCCGACTACCACATGGAAAACATGGCACAGCGGATGGCTCTTGAGGGAGCACGTATTGCCAGAAAAGCCGCTGATGAATTCTCCACACCGATGAAACCGCGCTTTGTCTGTGGTAGCGTGGGCCCCACCAACAAAACTTGTTCGATGAGCTCTGATGTGAGTAACCCCGCAGCCCGCGAGCTTACTTATGATGAACTGTATGCTGCTTATAGTGAGCAGATCGATGCGATGATCGAAGGTGGCATTGATATTATCCTGATAGAGACCATCTTCGACACCCTGAACGCGAAGGTTGCTATCGATGCCTCCCTGGCGATGATGGAGAAACACCAGGTCCGGCTGCCTATCATGCTCTCAGTAACGGTAAGTGACTTAGCAGGACGCACCCTGAGCGGACAGACCTTAGAGGCTTTCCTGGCCAGTGTGTCTTCCTATCCGATCTTCTCGGTAGGACTGAACTGTTCTTTTGGTGCACGACAGATGAAACCGTATTTGAAAGAACTGGCACAAAAAGCACCTTATTATATTAGTGCATATCCCAATGCCGGATTGCCGAACTCAATGGGACTGTACGACGAGACCGTTGACAGCATGTCACCGCAAATCGCTGAATTCATCGAGGAAGGACTTGTTAATATCTTAGGCGGATGCTGCGGGACGGATGACGAATTCATCGGGCGTTACGCACAGATGGCGGAAGGCAGGAAGCCACATGTACCGGTGAAGGCTTCGAAGAATATGTGGCTATCGGGATTAGAGGTGTTGAAAATCGAATCCGCTGCGACTGACGGAGCCTTGTCCGCCCATGCCATGCCCACTGCTTCATTTACAAATGTAGGAGAACGCTGCAATGTGGCGGGTAGCAGGAAGTTCCTCCGACTGATCAAGGAAAAGCAATACGAGGAGGCAATGACCATTGCAAGGAAACAGGTGGAGGATGGAGCCATGGTCATCGATATCAATATGGATGATGCACTCTTGGATGCTGAGGCAGAGATGACACATTTCCTCAATCTCATCGCGGCAGAGCCGGATATTGCGAAGGTTCCCGTGATGATCGACTCCAGCAAATGGGATGTGATCACAGCAGGACTGAAATGTGTGCAAGGCAAGTGCATCGTGAACAGCATCTCTCTGAAAGAGGGGGAGGACACATTCATTGCTCACGCTAAGGATGTGATGCGCTATGGTGCTGCCGTGGTGGTGATGTGTTTTGATGAACAAGGACAAGCCACCAGTTTCGAACGGAGAATCAGTATTGCCGAACGAGCTTATAAGCTGTTGACGGAAAAAGTGGGGATGCGACCGCAGGACATTATCTTTGACCCGAATGTGTTGGCCATTGCCACGGGTATGGAAGAACACGATAACTATGCCGTGGATTTTATCAAGGCAACAGGATGGATCAGAAGGAATCTGCCTGGCGCCCATGTCAGTGGCGGCGTGAGTAACCTGAGCTTCTCTTTCCGGGGAAATAACTATATTCGCGAGGCCCTTCATGCTGTGTTTCTCTATCATGCCATTCAACAGGGTATGGATTTCGGTATCGTAAATCCTGCTACAAAAGTGACTTACGATGATATTCCCGCACAACAGCTTGAAGTGATCGAAGATGTGGTGCTCAACCGCCGACAAGGGGCTGCCGACACGCTGATAGCCTTGGCCGACACTTTGAATGAGGCGCAGCAGGGAATAGTGGCTGACGGAAAGATGGATGGACAGAAAGCGCAGCCCGAAGCTTCGTGGAGAAACAACTCCGTGGAGGACCGACTGGCGTATGCATTGATCAAAGGTATTCCCGATTACCTTGAAGAGGATCTGGCCGAGGCCCTGAAACGATATCCGCGAGCTGTAGATATCATCGAGAAACCGTTGATGACGGGAATGAATACCGTGGGTGAATTGTTCGGTTCGGGAAAGATGTTCCTGCCGCAGGTGGTGAAGACGGCACGTACCATGAAAAAAGCGGTGGCTATCCTACAGCCAGTGATTGAGTCAGAGAGAACGGAAGGCTCATCTGCCAAGGCAGGCAAGGTACTGCTGGCTACAGTCAAAGGGGATGTGCATGACATCGGAAAGAATATTGTGGCTGTGGTGATGGCATGTAACAACTATGAGGTGATCGATATGGGCGTGATGGTTCCTGCCGAACAGATTGTCAGAAAGGCTAAGGAAGAGAATGTCGATCTCATCGGACTCAGCGGACTGATCACACCGAGTTTGGAGGAAATGGTGAATGTGGCCAATGAACTACAGAAGGCAGGACTGAACATTCCGATCATGATCGGGGGGGCAACGACAAGTCAGCTGCATGTGGCACTGAAGATCGCTCCCGTCTATGGCGGACCTGTGGTTTGGTTAAAAGATGCTTCACAAAATGCGCTGTTGGCAGCACGACTGCTGAACAAGGAGGAGGAACCGAAGTTCGAACAGGAACTGAAAGAACGTTACGAGCAGATGCGCGATGACTATGGGAAAGAGCAGGAGAAGCTGCTCTCCTTGGAAGAGGCGCGGAAAAACAAACTGAATCTTTTCAATGAGGATTAATAAAGTATGATTAAAAATATCATTTTCGATTTAGGAGGTGTCATCATCACCATCAGTCATCAGGAAGCACTCAGGCGATTCCAACGCTTAGGACTGAAGGATGCTGAACACCAATTAGACCCCTACACCCAGAACGGAATCTTCGGTGATTTGGAAGAAGGGAAAATCACTGCTGAGGATTTCAGAAGGGAACTCAGTAGGATGGTAGGACGGGAACTGACGTATGGGGAGTGCCAGCATGCGTGGCACGGCTATCGGGCTGATCTGCCGCAACGGAACCTCGATGCCCTGAAAAAGCTCAAACAACAACATTACCGGCTGATCCTGCTCTCGAATACGAATCCTTTCATGATGGACTGGGCAGAGAGTGAGGAATTCGATGGGAAGGGAAACCCCATCCAACACTATTTCGATGCACTCTACATGAGTTATCGGGTAAAGGCGATGAAACCGTCGGAACAGTTCTTCAGACATGTCATTGATCAGGAACAGATCAATCCAGAAGAGACACTCTTCGTGGATGACGGTCCCAGGAACGTGGCGGTAGCAGAGTCGTTGGGTATCCATACGTTCTGTCCGAAGAATGGTGAAGACTGGACCGATGAAATCTATGATTATCTCAAATAGAATGTTCAGTATGAAAAAGAAGAAATGGCACATGATCCCAGGAGTTCCGCTTACAGAACTCGATAAGAAGGTGATGTACTGGGAAGGGAAGGGGAAAGAAGTCCCTTCGCGTGATCTGATCAAGACTCCTGAGCAGATTGAGGGAATACGCAGGGCCGGTGTGGTGAACACCGGGGTGTTAGACGAGGTGGCCGCCAAGATCCACTTGGGGATGAGCACGTTAGAGATCGATGAGATCGTCTATAACTACACCATTGCCCACGGTGCCACGCCAGCACCACTGAACTATGAGGGATTCCCGAAGAGTGTGTGCACCAGTATCAACGAGGTGGTGTGCCATGGTATCCCCAAGGCGGATGACATCCTTCAGGAGGGTGACATCATCAATGTCGATTGTACTACTTGTCTTGATGGTTATTATGCCGATGCATCACGTATGTTTATCATCGGGAAGACTACTCCCGAGAAAGAACAGCTGGTACGGGTGGCAAAAGAGTGTCTGGAGATAGGTGCAGAAGCTGCCAAACCTTATTGCTTCGTGGGAGATATCGGTCATGCGATCGAGAAACATGCAAAGAGATACCATTATGGCATCGTTCGCGATCTCTGCGGACATGGGGTCGGCAATCAGTTTCATGAGGAGCCTGATGTCGTTCATTATGGGAAGAAGGGAACGGGAATGCTGCTCGTGCCGGGCATGGTGTTCACGATAGAGCCTATGGTGAATATGGGCACTTGGCGCGTATTCATCGATGCCGATGATCCGTACGGATGGGAGGTGATCAGCGAAGACGAGCAACCGAGTGCTCAATGGGAGCATACCTTCCTGATGACGGAGCATGGAGTAGAGGTGTTGACTTACTAATGGATAATTGATAACTGATAATTTTTTAATTCTGGTGGAAAAGAATGTATATATATTGGCCATTGAGAGCAGTTGCGACGACACTTCCGCCGCTGTGCTACGCGATGGTGTACTGCTGAGTAATGTGACGGCTTCACAGGCCGTGCACGAAGCATACGGCGGTGTGGTACCAGAACTGGCATCGCGTGCCCATCAGCAGAATGTGGTGCCTGTCGTGGACCAGGCTATCAAACAGGCTGGCATCCGGAAAGAGATGCTGTCGGCAGTGGCTTTCACACGTGGCCCAGGACTGATGGGATCGCTGTTGGTGGGAGTGAGCTTTGCAAAGGGATTTGCCAGAAGTTTAGACATCCCGATGATTGATGTGAACCACCTGCAAGGTCATGTGCTTGCTCATTTCATCAAGGAGAGCGAAGATGACCATAGTGCACCGCCACTGCCGTTCCTTTGTCTGTTGGTGAGTGGAGGTAACTCGCAGATCGTGAAGGTGAACGCTTATAACGACATGGAGGTGCTGGGGCAGACCATCGACGATGCGGCAGGAGAGGCCATCGACAAATGCTCGAAGGTGATGGGGCTGGGCTATCCTGGTGGACCGATCATCGACAGACTGGCACGTCAGGGTAATCCACATGCGTATCAGTTCTCTGAACCCCATATCCCCGGACTTGACTATAGCTTCAGCGGACTGAAGACCAGTTTCCTGTATAACCTGCGCGACTGGGTGAAAGAAGATCCCGACTTCGTAGAACATCACAAGGAGGATCTGGCAGCCAGCCTGGAATATACCATCGTGGATATACTCATGAAGAAACTGAAACTGGCTGTGAAACAAACGGGCATCAAGCATGTGGCGGTGGCAGGAGGCGTATCGGCGAACAACGGACTGCGTAATGCTTTCCACGACCATGCCAAACGCTATGGATGGACGATCTATATACCGAAGTTCAGCTATACTACCGATAATGCAGCGATGATCGGAATCACCGGATATTTCAAGTATCTGGATCATGACTTCTGCTCTATCGACAAGCCGGCCTTCAGTAAGGTGACATTTCAATAAGTGAATATCTGACAAGTAGAATCATAATCATCAATCAATATGGAATTTGAGAATAAAATCCTGAGTAGGGAAATCAACCAACTCCTCTATGAAAAAGGGAAAACAGTGGGAACGGCAGAGAGCTGCACAGGTGGACGTATCGCCGAAGCGATCATTGCCACACCCGGTGCTTCCAACTACTATAAAGGTAGCATCGTGTCGTATGTGAACGAGATAAAAGAGAAACTCCTGTTCGTGGATCACCAGACCTTGGAGGAACAGACGGCCGTCTGTGAGGAGGTGGCACGGCAGATGGTGCAAGGGGCCTGCAAGACCTTAAATGTTGATTTTGCGATCTCTGCCACGGGTGTTGCCGGACCGGGTGGCGGCACGAAGGACATTCCTGTGGGAACGATCTGGCTGGCTTGCGGCTCATCCGATGAGATCGACACTTTCAAGCTGGATGAGGATGAAGGGCGCGATAAGAACCTGGAACGGGCTACAAATAAAGCCCTGCAGATGTTCCATGCTTTCCTCAAGGAACACATGCCTGTGGTTGAAGAAGAAGGATAATACGATATGGAGGTAAGTGTAATACTCGATAAAATCGGCATAGAGAAGCTGAACGCCATGCAAGAGGACACGATGGATGCCGTCTTGCATAACGATCAGGATCTTGTCGTGCTTTCTCCTACCGGAAGCGGTAAAACCTTGGCTTATCTTCTTCCTCTCGTTCAACGTCTGGATACCACATCGTCGAAGGTGCAGGCTGTGATATTGGTGCCGGGAAGAGAACTGGCATTGCAGTCGGCAACGGTCTTGAAGGATATGAAGGTGGGCATCCGGTCATTGGCCTTGTATGGCGGTCGTCCTACAATGGACGAACACCACATGCTCAAAGAGGTGATGCCACAGGTGATATTTGCTACCCCGGGAAGACTGAACGATCATCTGAATAAGGGTAACTTCGATACGGAACAGGTGGCCTGGCTGATCATTGATGAGTTTGATAAATGTTTGGCCATGGGCTTCCATGAGGAAATGAGTAAGGCGATTTCCTTGCTTCCTTCGGTGAAAAGGCGCATCCTGCTCTCTGCTACGGAAACGGATGAGATCCCTCAGTTCGTACGTATGGGAAGGACACGACGTATCTGTTACCTCGATGAAACGGAGCAAGTTCCTACACGCGTCAATATATATAAGGTGAAAAGTCCGGATAAGGACAAACTGGAGACGGTGAGCAAACTACTGCGGTCGGTGGGTGAGGAAAGCAGTGTGGTGTTCCTGAACTACCGTGAGAGTGTGGAACGCACTGCCGACTACCTTCGGCATCAGGGCTTTGCCCTCAGCATGTTCCATGGAGGACTCGACCAGAAACAACGGGAAGATGCGCTCTATCGCTTCAGCAACGGATCGGCCAATGTCTTAGTATGCACCGACTTGGCATCCAGGGGGTTGGACATTCCCGATATCAAGAATATCATCCATTATCATCTCCCAGAGACAGAAGATGGTTATGTGCATCGGGTGGGACGAACGGCACGATGGGATAAAACAGGGAAAACATTCTTTGTCTTAGCTCCTGAAGAGAAAGTGCCCGAATATGTGAAAGGGGAGCAAGACTTCTATGAACTGCCCCAACAACTCCCTCCTCCAGCGATGCCCAAGATGACCACTCTCTATATCGGAAAGGGAAAGAAGGATAAGATATCGAAAGGTGATATCGTTGGCTTCCTTTGTAAAAAAGGAGGACTTCAGTCCGATGAAATTGGAAGAATTGATGTGAAAGAACGCTATTCGTATGTCGCCATCGCACGTCGGCAACTTTCCACTGTGCTCAAATTATCGAGGGGAGAGAAAATTAAAGGTGTTAAAACCATCGTGGAAGTTGTCAAATAGACTAAAATTCTCGTTTTGACATGTCAAGATGTCAAATTGTTATCCCACACAAAGATTTTATGTAATTTATGCCAAAATATTTGGCAGTATCATGCAAATTGTGTAATTTCGCGGCAAAGTTTAAATAATTATCAAAAATAATTACCAAATGAAAAAGTACAACTTCAATGCCGGTCCTTCAATGCTTCCCCGCGAAGTGATTGAAAATACCGCGAAACAGTGTCTTGATTTCAATGGCTCTGGTCTCTCTTTGATGGAGATCAGCCACCGTGCAAAGGATTTCCAGCCCGTTGTTGACGAGGCTGTCGCTCTCGTTAAGGAGTTGCTTTCCGTTCCAGAGGGCTACTCTGTGATCTTCCTTGGAGGCGGTGCAAGTCTTGAGTTCTGTATGATCCCTTATAACTTCCTGATCAAAAAGGCTGCTTATCTGAACACGGGTGTTTGGGCAAAGAAAGCCATGAAGGAAGCAAAACTTTTCGGAGAAGTTGTTGAGGTGGCTTCTTCTGCTGATGCAAACTATACCTTTATCCCGAAAGACTGGACTGTTCCTGCTGATGCCGATTATCTGCATATCACAAGCAACAATACGATCTATGGTACTGAAATCCGTAAGGATCTCGATGTGCCTGTCCGCCTGATCGCCGATATGTCTTCAGATATCTTCAGCCGTCCTGTTGACGTGGCTAAATATGATGCAATCTACGCTGGTGCCCAGAAGAATCTGGCTATGGCCGGTGTGACCATCGTCATCGTGAAAGACGATGCACTGGGTAAGGCTCCGCGTGAGATTCCTACCATGCTCGACTATCGTACCCATGTGGATAAGGGTTCGATGTTCAACACGCCTCCTGTGGTTCCTATCTACTGTGCCTTGGAGAACCTGCGTTGGATCAAGAAGCAGGGTGGAGTAGAGGCTATGGATAAGCTGGCTCATCAGCGTGCCGAGATCGTCTATGGTGAGATTGACCGCAATAAGCTGTTCGTGGGTACTGCCAAGGAAGAGGATCGCTCACTGATGAACCTCTGCTTCGTGATGGCTCCCGAATATAAGGAGTTGGAAAAGGAATTCCTCGACTTCGCTACCTCTAAGGGTATGGTTGGCGTGAAGGGACACCGCTCTGTGGGTGGTTTCCGTGCTTCTTGCTACAATGCTCAGACCATCGAGGGCTGCAACGCACTGGTTGCCTGCATGAAGGAATTCGAGAGTAATCATTAATATTGTAAAGAATAATGGAAAGAAATTGGAATAATTAGAATAAATTAATCCAGAAATGAGAATTATATCTTTTTTTTCTGATAATAATTATTCCAATTCTTTCTGATTTCTTTCATAAAATAAGTTATTATGAAGATTCTTGTTGCAACAGAAAAGCCGTTCGCAGCTGCAGCTGTGAATGGCATCAAGACAGAAGTAGAGGCTGCTGGCCATGAGCTCGTGCTGCTGGAGAAATATACAGAGAAGGCTCAGCTGTTAGAGGCAGTGAAGGATGCTGACGCTATGATTATCCGTTCGGATAAGGTGGATGCCGAGGTCCTCGATGCCGCCAAACAACTGAAGATCGTAGTACGTGCCGGTGCTGGATATGATAATATCGACCTGGCTGCCGCTACGGCACACCAAGTGGTGGCTGAGAACACACCCGGACAGAATGCCAATGCCGTGGCTGAACTCGTGTTTGGTCTGCTGGTCTTCGCAGTACGTAATTTCTACAACGGAAAGAGTGGCAGTGAGCTGTTGGGAAAGAAACTGGGTATCCTCGCCTTCGGTAATGTGGGTCGTAACGTGGCTCGTATCGCCAAAGGATTTGGTATGGATGTGTATGCCTACGATGCTTACTGCCCCGCTGAGGTGATCGAGAAAGCGGGTGTACATGCCGTGGCAAACCAGGATGCTTTGTTCGAGACATGCGATGTCGTTTCCTTGCATATCCCTGCTACACCTGAAACCAAGCAGAGCATCAACTACGCACTGGTTAATAAGATGAAGAAGGGTGGTATCCTTGTGAATACTGCCCGTAAGGAAGTGATCAACGAGCCCGAGTTGCTGAAGCTGATGACTGAGCGTGATGATCTGAAGTTTATCACTGACATCATGCCCGATGCCAACGATGACTTCAAGAAATTCGAAGGCCGCTACTTCTCTACACCGAAGAAGATGGGAGCTCAGACCGCTGAAGCTAATATCAATGCAGGTATTGCAGCTGCCAAGCAGATCAATGCTTTCTTCAAAGATGGCGACACCAAGTTCCAGGTGAACAAGTAGTATATTCATTGACCATTGACCATTGATCATTGGCCATTGCCTGTAGATGGTAATGCCCAATGTTCAATGGTCAATGTTTCATTATCAATGTTTCATTATCAATTTTCGATTTTCATTATTCTAAGGTCAATAACTAAAATACTTAAAAACTATGCAAAGTGATCCTAAGCAGTGTCTGTACTGCACAAACAATCAAACACTACACGATCTGATGATTGAGATTGGCGAACTGTCCGTGTCACGCGTTTTCCTCTTCAAGGAACAAACCTATCGGGGACGTTGTCTCGTGGCCTACAAAGACCATGTGAACGACTTGAACGAATTGAGCGACGATGACCGCAACGCCTTCATGGCTGATGTGGCACGTGTGACTCGTGCCATGCAGAAAGCTTTCAACCCCGAGAAAATCAACTATGGGGCATATAGTGACAAACTGTCCCACCTGCACTTTCACCTGGCTCCCAAATATGTGGACGGCCCCGATTATGGAGGCACTTTCCAGATGAATCCCGGTAAGGTGTATCTCTCTGATGCCGAGTATCAGGAGATGATCGATCGCATCAAATCGTATCTATAAAGTTCTATGCTTTTTGTTCAAAGCACAAAGTACAATGTTCAAAGATAATTATGGCAATAATTAAACCGTTTAAAGGAATCCGCCCACCGAAAGAACTGGTGGAGCAGGTAGAGAGCCGTCCCTATGATGTGCTCGACTCTGAGGAGGCCCGTGCCGAAGCTGGCGATAATGAGAAAAGCCTCTATCACATCATCAAACCGGAGATTGACTTCCCCGTAGGAACCAGTGAGTATGATCCCCGGGTCTATGAGAAGGCTGCCGAGAACTTCAAGAAGTTCCAAGACAAGGGATGGCTTGTGCAAGACGATCAGGAGAACTACTACATCTATGCCCAGACAATGAACGGCAAGACACAGTATGGCCTGGTGGTTGGTGCTTATGTCAATGACTATATGACTGGCGTTATCAAGAAACACGAGCTGACCCGTCGTGACAAGGAAGAAGACCGGATGAAGCATGTGCGTGTGAACAATGCCAACATCGAACCGGTGTTCTTTGCCTATCCTGACAACCCTGTGCTGGATCAGCTGATCATGCGCTATGCCGCTACCACTCCGGTGTATGATTTCATCGCACCCATCGATGGATTCCGTCATCAGTTCTGGGTGGTCTCCGACGAGAAGGATATCGCATTGATCACCGATGAATTCGCCAAGATGCCGTCATTGTATATCGCCGATGGCCATCACCGCTCTGCCGCCGCCGCTCTTGTGGGTGCCGAGAAGCAGAAACAGAACCCCAACCATCGTGGAGATGAGGAGTATAATTACTTCATGGCAGTGTGCTTCCAGGCCAGTCAGCTCACGATCCTCGATTATAACCGTGTGGTGAAGGATCTGAACGGACTGACTTCCGATGAATTCATCGAGGCATTGAAGAAGAACTTCATCGTGGAGAAGAAAGGGGAACAGATCTATAAGCCTGCTCAGCTGCACGAATTCTCCTTGTATCTCGACGGTGAGTGGTACAGTCTGAAGGCCAAGGAAGGAACCTTCGACAACAACGATCCCATCGGTGTGTTGGATGTGGATATCTCCAGTCGTCTGATACTTGATGAAATCTTGAATATCAAAGACCTGCGCTCCAGCAACCGCATCGACTTCGTTGGCGGTCTTCGCGGACTGGGTGAACTGAAACGCCGTGTGGACAGTGGTGAGATGCGTGCCGCCCTGGCTCTCTATCCTGTCAGCATGCAGCAGATCATGGACATTGCCGACAGCGGAAAGATCATGCCGCCGAAGGCTACCTGGTTTGAGCCGAAGTTGCGTTCAGGACTGGTGATCCACAAACTGGTTTAATCGATGTCGGATGTTTATCAAACCATAGCAAACAAGAGCGAGGGCTACTATACCGAAAAGCGTAGTAAGTTCCTCGCTTTTGCTCATCCTGTTTCTACCGTGGAGGAGATCAAGGAGATCCTTGCCGCCTATCGGAAGAAATACTACGATGCGCGCCACGTTTGTTATGCCTACATGCTGGGAGCAGGACGCACGGAATTCCGGGCAAATGATGACGGCGAACCCAGTAGTACGGCAGGCAAACCTATTCTTGGACAGATCAATTCTCGTGAACTCACGGATATCCTGATCGTGGTGGTACGTTACTATGGAGGCGTGAATCTCGGCACCAGCGGACTGATCGTGGCCTACAGGACTGCGGCGGCTGATGCCATTGACCATGCAGAGATTATCTCCCGACAGGTGGAGGAGGTCGTCGAATATCGCTTCGCCTATCCTTTGATGAACCAGGTGATGCGCATCGTCAAAGAGATGAATCCCCGCATCCTCGACCAACAATTCGATAACACATGCACTATCAAACTCAGCATCCGACAGTCACAGGCTGAGGAGCTACGTGCCAAACTGGCTAAACTCTTATAGTGAGATTCTTGGTGCGGTATCCCACTATTATTATATAATTCAAAATTGTTTCAAAGGGCAACTATAAAAAAAGGTACACTTTACGGTGTACCCTTTGCATATGATGAGTTAGGTTTTGTAATCGATAGATGATTACTCTAAGGCAAGAACCTCTTTAGCCGAAAGACCTGTGCTTTGTGCAATTACCTCTGTGGGGACTCCTGCCGCCTTCAGACTTCTGGAAATTGACAGCTTCTCTTCAGCCCTTTCTTTGTTTAAAAGACTCCGTTGACTCTATTAACTCTGTGTGAGATATTGTCAGGATAAATTTAGATGGAATTAAAGTCTGTTTAAGGTTGTTCCAGACTTTACTTACACCTGTTCTGCCGTCATCTACGCTTCGTTCCGCCGTCACCATCCATTTGTAGATGCCGCTGGAACGGGTGAAAACGCCGTTTTGAACGACACGTAGGAGACGTTTCTTCGAAAAAGTATTATGACAAAAAAATCCCCACCATGCAGGGCATAGCGGGGATGTCGTGAACAGGAAATCATCCTGTGTTGCGGAAGATGAGGGATTCAAACCCCCGATACCCGGAAAAGGGTATACCGGATTTCGAGTCCAGCGCATTCGGTCACTCTGCCAATCTTCCGGATAGTGAGTGCCATTGATTTTACTCAATAGGCCGAACAAGAGGAAGAAATGTGATTTGATCTTCCCAATTGCGGTGCAAAAGTAACACATTTTTCTGTGACCACCAAATAAAATGGATAAAAAATCAGGTGATTGTTCGTTCTGATGGGTGGAGAATAGGATGTATAAACGAAAAAAAAACTTAATTAGCAACATTATTTTAAGAAATGTTTTGTGTTTTCGCAAAAAGTTAGTAATTTTGCACCCTGTTTGGAATAAGTATCAAAAAACGAAGTAAAAAACGTAGATAGCAATGTCGAAGATTTGTCAGATTACGGGAAAGAAAGCCCAGTTGGGTAATAACGTTTCTCACTCAAAGCATCGCACAAAGCGCAGCTTTGACGTAAACCTGTTCAGCAAGAAATTCTATTATGTAGAAGAGCAGTGCTGGATCCGTCTTAAGATTAGTGCCGCTGGCTTGCGTCTTATTAATAAGGTAGGTCTTGATGCAGCTTTGAAACAGGCTGTAAGCAATGGCTATGTTGACTGGAAAGACATTAAAGTGATAGGAGGATAATAACATGGCATCAAAGAAAGCTAAAGGCAACAGAGTACAGGTTATTCTGGAATGCACTGAGATGAAGAACAGTGGTCTGCCCGGAACAAGTCGTTATGTGACGACCAAGAACCGTAAGAATACTCCCGAGAGAATGGAGCTGAAGAAGTATAACCCCATTCTGAAGAGAATGACTGTTCATAAAGAAATTAAATAATTGGTTTAGACTATGGCAAAGAAAACGGTGGCAACCCTCCACGAAGGTTCGAAGGATGGTCGCGCATACACAAAGGTTATCAAGATGGTGAAGAGCCCCAAGACAGGTGCTTACATTTTCGATGAGCGTATGGTTCCCAATGAGGAAGTTAAAGATTTCTTTAAGAATTAATTCTTATATGCGATATGAGGAGAGCTGCAACGAGGTTGCGGCTCTTTTTTTTCTCAACGAATTGGTCTAATTAGAAGGATTGTTTTTCTCAACGAATTAGACTAATTAGACGAATTATTTTTTTTCCACAGGTACTGATATATAAATCTGCCCTGAAGGGCACTAAAAGAAATTAGTCTAATTCGTCTAATTCGTAGAGTAAGAAATATGTTCATTTTCCCATTATATGAAGAGCAGGAAATTCGTCTAATTCGTCTAATTCGTAGAGTAAGCAATTTGTTGAGTGAGAAATTTGTCTCATTCGTAGAGAATAATGAATGATTTTATTCTGTTTTCTCCCGACTTTTTATAACTTTTCGATAAAAACGCGAAGTTACCATGCACTCAGCATAAAAAACAAATGAATTTGTTTTGTTCTGCTCCCGTTTTTTTGTAACTTTGCGCTTTACAAGCGTGAAATTACTCGGTCTCAGCAAAAAAAAGAAACAAGTTTCTTTGTTTTGCGTTCGACTTTTCGTATCTTTGCCGTCAAATATTGCAATATGGGATTATTTGGATTGTTTAACAGGGAGAAGAAAGAGACGCTTGACAAAGGTCTTGAAAAGACCAAGCAGAGTGTGTTCTCCAAACTTGCCCGTGCTGTTGCGGGTAAATCGAAGGTTGACGATGATGTGCTTGATGATCTTGAGGAGGTACTGATTACCAGTGATGTAGGTGTCGATACCACGTTGAAGATCATCCAACGCATCGAGGAGCGTGTCGCTCGCGACAAGTATGTGTCCACCTCTGAGCTGAACGGTATTCTCCGTGATGAGATTGCCGCCCTACTATCAGAAAATAATTCGGAGGATCATGACAATTGGGATTTGCCTACCGATCATCGTCCGTATGTGATTCTGATCGTTGGTGTCAACGGAGTGGGGAAGACCACCACGATCGGCAAGCTCGCCTATCAGTTCAAGAAAGCCGGGAAGAAGGTTTACTTAGGTGCCGCCGACACCTTCCGTGCTGCTGCCGTCGAGCAGTTGTGCATCTGGGGAGAGCGTGTCGGTGTTCCTGTCGTCAAACAGCAGATGGGTTCTGACCCAGCCAGTGTGGCCTTCGACACCCTGAGTTCCGCCAAGGCCAATGGTGCGGATGTCGTCTTGATCGATACCGCCGGGCGTTTGCACAACAAGGTGGGACTGATGAACGAGCTGAAGAAGATCAAGGAAGTGATGAAGAAGGTACTTCCCGAGGCACCCGATGAGGTGATGCTGGTGCTGGATGGCTCTACGGGTCAGAATGCCTTTGAGCAAGCCAAGCAGTTCTCTGCCGTCACGCAGATCACCTCTTTAGCCATCACGAAGCTCGACGGAACGGCCAAGGGCGGCGTGGTGATTGGTATCTCCGACCAGCTGAAGGTTCCTGTGAGGTATATCGGTCTGGGCGAGGGAATGGAAGATCTCCAGTTGTTTAACAAGAAACAGTTTGTTGATTCGTTGTTCAATGAATAGTAATCTGGTGGATATCATCACGATGGGATGCTCCAAGAACTTGGTTGACAGTGAGATCCTGATGAAGTTGTTCGAGGACAATGGTTATCATTGTACGCACGACAGCAAGAATCCTCATGGAGATATTGCTGTCATCAACACCTGTGGTTTCATCGGTGATGCCAAGGAGGAGAGTATCAACACGATTCTTGAATTCATTGAACGGAAAAAAGCGGGGAAACTCAAGAAACTTTTCGTGATGGGATGCCTGTCGGAGAGATACCCTAAGGAACTGAAGAACGAGCTGCCCGAGGTGGATCGTTTCTACGGGAAGTTCAACTTCCGCCAGTTAGTGAAAGACTTAGGCGTGCCGGAGGTTGACGATGATGCCTACGAGCGGCATCTCACCACCCCGAGGCATTATGCCTATCTGAAGATCAGTGAAGGCTGCGACCGTCATTGCGCCTATTGTGCCATCCCTATCATTACGGGGAAACATGTGAGTCGCCCGCAAGAAGAGATCCTTCATGAGGTGCGTGAGTTAGTGTCCCGTGGCGTGAAGGAGTTTCAGGTGATTGCCCAGGAACTCACCTTCTATGGTCTTGACATCGATGGTAAGCAGCATATCGCGGAACTGATTGATGCGATGGCCGATATTCACGGTGTGAAATGGATCCGCCTGCATTATGCCTATCCCACCCAATTCCCTTGGGATCTGTTGGAGGTTATGCGGAACAAGCCGAACGTGTGCCGGTATTTGGACATCGCCTTGCAGCATATCTCCGACCGTATGCTGACTCGGATGAACCGTCATGTGACGAAAGCCGAGACTTATGATTTGGTACGCCGCCTTCGTGAGGAAGTGCCGGGAATCAGTCTGAGGACAACCTTGATGGTGGGGTTCCCCGGTGAGACCGAAGAAGACTTTGCCGAGTTGATGGACTTCGTTCGCTGGGCTCGTTTTGAGCGGATGGGGGCTTTTGCCTATTCCGAAGAGGAAGGCACCTATAGCGCCAAGCATTATACCGATGATGTGCCGGAGGAAGTGAAGCAGCGACGTCTCAACCAGCTGATGGCCTTGCAACAGGAGATCAGCAAAGAGTTGCAGGAGGAACAAATCGGGCGTGAACTGCGGGTTATTATCGATCGGAAAGAGGGTGCCTACTATGTCGGGCGCAGTGAGTTCAGTTCCCCTGAGGTGGATCCCGAGGTGCTCCTCCCTGTAGCTGATAAGCTTCTGCGTGTGGGATCTTTCTATCAAGTCAGAGTGTATGGAGCAGAAGAGTTTGATCTCTATGCCAAAGTAATCAAGAGATAAAGAGACAAAGATGACCAACAAGAACTTCATCAAAGAATTGTCACAGCGGCTTGACTGTACGACGCGTGAAGCCCAGGGGCTGGTGAACAGCCTCATTGAGGTGATGAACGAGGAGTTCATGGCGGGAGAACCGTTCATGATTCCCGGCTTCGGCACGTTTGAAGTAAAGAAACGCATGGAAAGGATCATTGTGAACCCTTCCTCTCATCAGCGTATGCTGGTGCCCCCGAAACTTGTATTGGGCTTTAAGCCGACTCCTTCTATCAAGGAGAAACTAAAGAATGGAGGAGAGGACAATGGTTAGAACGAAACAAGAGCTGGTGAACCTGCTCACGGAGAAGAACGGGTTGTCGCGCAAGAAGAACATGACCTTCGTCAACACCCTTGTTGACCTCATCAACACAGCCCTGAAGGACGAGAAGTTACTGAAAATTTCCGGTCTTGGCACGTTCAAGGTGATCGATATCAAGGATCGTGAGAGTGTCAATGTGCAGACGGGTACACGGTTCGTCATTGAAGGACGTAACAAGATCACGTTCTCGCCGGATAATGCGATGAAGGAATTGGTGAACAGACCGTTCTCACAATTTGAGACCGTGATCCTGAATGATGGTGTGGAATTCAAGGACATCCCAGAAACCGTTGAGGAGGAAACACAGGAATCAGAAGTTCAGGAGAGTGTTGTGGAGACGCCCGTCACTCCGCTGATGTCTGCAGAGGAGACTCCTGCTGTTGAAGAGACTCCTGTAACAGAAGAACCCCTTGCTGTTGAAGAGACTCCTGTAACAGAAGAACCCCTTGTTGTTGAGGAGACTCCTGTAACAGAAGAATCCCCTGTTGTTGAAGAACAACCTGAGTCCATCGAAGAAGGCACTTCAACGACAGTGATCAGTAATACAACTGTTGAAGAAGTTACTTCTCCGATCAACGAAGAAAGTAGGCCGATAGAAAAAGTGCAAACAGAAGAACTGGCTGCGGAAGAACCCTTGGGAGAAGAACTGGCAAAAGAAGAACCCACGAGGGAAGAACCAGTTGCGGAAGAATCGGCTGAAGACGAACCCAGGGGGGAAATTGTGGAACAACCTGCTGAAGACGAATCCACGGAGAATATTGCGGAACAACCTGCTGAAGACGAATCCACGGAGGAAGTTGTGGAAGAACCTGCAGAGCCGGGTGATGATGATAATGATAACAACATAATACCAGAAGAAACAAAGATGGAAGAAAACAAATCAAACACAGGAAAGTGGCTGGTGGCCCTGCTCTTGTTCACGGCTGCCGGCTTCGCGGGAGGATTCTTTTTCGGAAAGAAATATGCACCGGTCAAGTATATCCCGATGGAAAAGACAGAGATGATCCAGGGCGAGCTCGTTGACAGCACCGCTATGGATTCGATTTCTGAGAGTGACTCAATTCAGAAAGCCAAGGATGCGAAGATCAAGGCGAAAGTTGACTCCATCACGCGTGCGCATGAGGCACGTAACGAATCGGTTCGTTTGGCTCGTCAGAACAGGGCCGTCGAGGCATCTGCCAAGAAGGTGGAGGCACCTTCTGCCAAGACTGCTCCGCAGCAAACTGCTCAGACTGCCAAGGCAGAGGCTAAACCTGTCGCTTTGCCCAAGGGAGATAATTCCAAAGCGCTGGCCACGGCTAAGCAGATGGTGAACACCGGGGCCTATACCATTGTGGGTACCCAGGAGACGATCACGGTGAAGGCCGGACAGAACATGAAGAAGATCTCGAAGTTCTATTTAGGCGACGGTATGGAGTGTTATATCCAGGCCTATAACGGGGTGAGCGAGGTGACCGAAGGGATGCGCCTGAAGATCCCTAAACTCCAAGTGAAGAAAAAGAAATAGGAGAATGAGTAATAAAGTTTCTTAAAAGTAAGTTTTAAGAAACTTTTTTAATATTATTTAGTCACTAAATTTCGGCTATGATTCTTGAATGTATTACTTTTGCGCTAAAATTCAAAAAAAGGCATTAATACATTAAAGATAAAAGATTATGGCAGAAGCAATAGATATCCGTGAGTTGAACATCCGGATAGAACAGCAAAGTGCGTTCGTAACCAATCTGATCCATGGCATGGATCAGGTGATTGTCGGTCAGAAGCACCTCATCGATTCTCTTCTGATTGGTTTGCTCAGTGATGGGCACATCCTGTTGGAAGGTGTTCCTGGATTGGCAAAGACCTTGGCTATCAAGACCTTGTCTCAACTCATTGACTCCGATTACAGTCGTATTCAGTTCACGCCCGACCTTCTTCCGGCGGATGTGATCGGTACGATGATCTATTCTCAGAAAGATGAGAAATTCCAGGTGAAGAAAGGACCGGTATTTGCAAACTTCGTGTTGGCTGATGAGATCAACCGTGCTCCGGCTAAGGTGCAGAGCGCCCTGCTCGAAGCCATGCAGGAACATCAGGTGACGATCGGCAGCGACACCTTCCGCCTTCCCACACCTTTCTTGGTGATGGCCACACAGAACCCCATCGAGCAGGAGGGAACCTATCCGCTTCCTGAAGCACAAGTTGATCGTTTCATGCTGAAGGTGGTGATCGACTATCCCACCATCGAGGAGGAGAAACTGATCATCAGGGAGAATATCATGGGCGGTCTGCCCACCGTGAAGCCTGTCACTACTGCCCAGGAGATCCTGAATGCCCGACAGGTGGTACAACAGGTGTATATCGATGAGAAGATCGAACAGTATATCGCCGACATCGTCTTCGCCACCCGTTATCCTGAGCGCTACCAGTTGGCAGAGCTGAAGGACCTGATCACCTTCGGCGGTTCTCCGCGTGCTTCCATCAACTTAGCAAAGGCCGCACGTGCCTACGCGTTTATCAAACGTCGCGGTTATGTGGTTCCCGAGGATGTACGTGCCGTGGCACACGATGTGCTCCGCCACCGTATCGGCTTGTCGTATGAGGCCGAGGCCACCAATGTAACCAGTGAAGAGATTGTCAGCAAGATCATTAACAAGGTGGAAGTGCCTTGATGATGGGATTTGTTCATTGACGACAGATAATTGACGAATTGTTGATGGAGACATCTGAGATATTAAAAAAGGTACGGAAGATCGAGATCAAGACTCGCGGTCTGAGCAATAATATCTTTGCCGGACAGTATCACTCTGCTTTCAAAGGCAGGGGTATGGCTTTCAGCGAAGTCCGTGAGTATCAGTTCGGTGATGATGTCCGCGACATTGACTGGAACGTGACGGCTCGGTTCCACCGCCCTTATGTCAAGGTGTTCGAGGAAGAGCGTGAGCTGACGGTGATGTTGCTGATTGATGTCAGCGGCTCGTTGGAGTTCGGCACGCAGCGTCAGCTGAAGAAGGAGATGGTGACGGAGATTGCTGCCACGTTGGCTTTCAGTGCCATCCAGAACAACGATAAGATCGGCGTGATCTTCTTCTCCGACAAGATCGAGAAATATATCCCGCCGAAGAAGGGAAGGAAGCATATCTTGTATATCATCCGCGAGATGCTGGACTTCCATCCGGAGAGCAGAAATACCGATGTCAAGATGGCTGTGGAGTTCCTCACAGGCGTGATGAAACGTCGTTGTACAGCCTTCCTGCTCAGTGATTTCTATACACGTAACGACTTTGAGCAGCCTCTGACGATCTGTAACAGGAAGCATGATGTCGTGGCCATACAGGTATATGATCAGCGTGCCAAGACATTGCCTGATGTGGGACTGATGAAGGTGCGGGATGCTGAGACAGGGCACGAGATGATCATCGATACGAGCAGTAAGAAGCTGCGACGTGCCCACACCCAATATTGGATGGATCGCCAGCAGGCCCTTACCAATACGTTCAACAAGAGCAATGTAGATCATGTGAGCATTGCCACCAGTGACGATTTCGTGAAACAGCTCCTCCTCTTGTTCAAGATGCGGGGATGATGGATGCCTACGGTCGGGTGGCTGGCATGAATTGAAGAAAAGAGAAAACAAACATGAAGAAACGAACAGGATATGAGGAAAATAGGACGAGGGTGAGAAGGTGGTTGCCTTTCTGCCTGATGATCCTGTTTCCTTTGTCTTTATCTGCCCAGGTACAGGTGGAGTCATCGATTGACTCCATCCAGATCCTCATCGGCGAACAGGCTCATCTGTCGTTGGATGTCTCGCTGAAAAAGGGACAGTCTGTCCAGCTCCCGATGTTCAAGCCCTCTGAGTATATCACACCGGGTGTGGAGGTGCTGGAGATGTCGGATGCTGACACGATGCAACTCGATAACGGCATGATCAAGGTGAGCAGGGTCTATACCCTTACATCCTTCGACGAACAGCTTTATTATCTGCCTCCGATGAAGGTTAAAGTAGGGGGTAAGGATTATCTGAGTAAGAGTTTGGCACTGAAAGTGTTAACAGTTCCTGTTGATACGTTGCATCCCGAGAATTTCTTTCCCCCGAAGGATGTGCAGGACAACCCATTCCTGTGGGAAGAATGGAGTGGGGTGTTCTGGCTCAGTATCCTGCTGCTCCTGCTGATCGTCGTGACCTTCTACCTGCGTATGTGCCTGAAGGAGAACAAACCGATTATTGCCAGCGTGCGCATCGTGAAGAAGGTGCTTCCTCACCAGCGTGCCATGAGCGAGATCGAGAAGATCAAGGCTGAGAAGATGGTGATGTCGGAAGATCAGAAAGGCTATTACACCCGTCTGACCGACACCCTGCGTAAATACATCGAGGAGCGCTTCGGCTTCAGTGCCATGGAGATGACCTCCTCTGAGATCATCGAACGGCTGCAGGATGCAGAGGACAAGAAGATGATCGACGAGCTGCGGGAGTTGTTCACCACCGCCGACTTGGTGAAGTTCGCCAAGTATAAGTCGCTGATCAACGAGAACGATGCCAACCTGGTGAATGCCATCGAATTCATCAATACGACGAAGATAGAGAACATGGAGACGACAGAGCGTATCGAGCCCAAGCTGACCGAGGCTGACAAGCGCTCGATGCGTTCCCGTACCACACTGAAGTGGAGCGTGCTGCTGCTCACGGTGGCGGCTGTTGTCCTGCTCGTCTATATACTGTATAGAATATATCTGTTGATCTCATAAGATTATGGAGTTTATCAATAAAGAATATCTGCTGTTGCTGTTGTTGCTGATACCTTATATAATATGGTATCTGCTCTACCGCAAGAAAAGCGAGCCCACCATGCAGATGAGCGACACTTTCGCTTATCGCTATGCACCCAAGAGCCTGCGTCAGCGACTGGTATGGCTACCGGCGTTGCTGCGCATGGTGACCTTCGTGCTGATCGTCCTTGTGCTGGCTCGTCCGCAGACTCATGATAGCTGGGGGAAGCGTACCTCCGAAGGAATTGATATTATGCTGGCGATGGATGTGTCGACGAGTATGTTGGCGCAAGACCTGAAGCCGAACCGTATCGAGGCAGCGAAGGCTGTGGCCGCCGAGTTTATCTCCGGTCGCCCGGATGACAATATCGGACTGTCAATCTTTGCCGGAGAGGCGTTCACACAGTGTCCGATGACCACCGATCACACCTCTTTGCTGAACCTGTTGCAGAATGTCAGGACGGATATTGCCGAACGGGGACTCATCGAAGACGGAACGGCTATCGGCATGGGACTTGCCAATGCGGTGAGTCGTCTGAAAGAGAGTAAGACGAAGAGCAAGGTGGTGATCCTGCTCACCGATGGCAGTAACAACATGGGTGACATCTCCCCGCTCACCGCAGCGCAGATCGCCAAGAGTCTGGGTATCCGTGTCTATACCATTGCCGTGGGTTCCAAGACCGTCGCTCCCTATCCAATGCAGGTGGGTGGAACGGTGCAGTACGTGAATGTCAGGGTGGATGTGGATACCAAGACGCTGAGTGAGATTGCCGCCACAGCCGACGGTCATTTCTACCGTGCCACCAGTACGGCTGAGTTGAAGAAGATCTACCAGGATATTGACAAGCTGGAGAAGACGAAGATGGAAGTAAAGAAGTTCTCCAAGCATTACGAGGCCTACCAACCCTTTGCCATTGCCGCCGTGCTTTGTCTGCTGTTAGAGATCCTGTTACGTATCACATGGTTCCGTCGTATCCCGTAAGGGGCGATCAAAAAAAAGAAAGTTATGTTCAGATTTGAAAATCCGATATACCTCTATCTGCTCGTGCTGATCCCGATATTGGCATGTGTCAGATTCATCCTGCTCCGGCAGCGGAAGGGCAAACTCAAACGGTTTGGCGAACTCGATCTGCTGAAACAGCTCATGCCGGATGTGTCAAAGTTCCGTCCCGGCGTGAAGTTCTGGTTGACGATGGCCGCCCTGGCCCTTCTCATCATCATGCTTGCCCGTCCGCAGATGGGAACGAAGATCAGTCATGAGAAACGCAATGGCATCGAGACGATGATCACCCTGGATATCAGCAACTCCATGCGTGCCGAGGATGTAGCACCCTCACGTCTTGACAAGAGTAAGATGCTGATCGAGAACATGGTGGAGAACTTCACCAACGACAAGGTGGGACTGATCGTCTTCGCCGGTGATGCCTTTATCCAGCTGCCGATCACCAGCGACTATGTCTCTGCCAAGATGTTCCTGCAGAGCATCGATCCCGGACTGATCGCCACGCAGGGAACGAACCTGTCGGCAGCGATCAATATGGCCATGAATGCCTTCACCCAGCAGGAGAAAGTGGGACGTGCCATCATCGTCATCACCGATGGTGAGGATCATGAGGGTGGTGCCGTGGAGGCCGCCAAGGCAGCGCGGAAGAAAGGCATGCGTGTCTTCGTGTTAGGTGTAGGATCCCCCAAGGGGTCACCCGTTCCCGACGGCGAAGGCGGTTATATGAAAGACAATACCGGCAACGAGGTGATGTCAGCCCTGAACGAACAGATGTGTCAGGAGGTGGCAGAGGCCGGAGGTGGTGCCTATATCCATGTTGACAACACCAACGTGGCGCAGACGAAGCTCAACAATGAGCTGATCAAACTGCAGAAAGGTGAGATCTCCAGCACCCTCTACAGCGAATACGATGAGCAGTTTCAGGCTTTCGGTATCTTAGCCTTGCTGCTGCTGATCATCGAGGTGTGCATCTTCGAGAGTAAGAACCCGTTGCTGAAAAATATTAGACTATTCAGAAAGAAATGAAACAGTATATCCTCATCATCCTGTTAGCAGTGAGTGCCGTGGCCAGTGCACAAAACGACAGACTGCTGATCCGCGAGGGCAACAGGCTCTATCGGCAGAAGCAGTATGCACAGGCCGAGGTGCTCTATCGGAAAGCCATTGCACGGAAGGCCGACAACCCACAGGCTGTGTATAACCTCGGCTGTGCACTGATGATGCAGCAGAAAGACTCTGCCGCCGTGGTGCAGTATCAGAATGCAGCCAAATTAGAGAAGAACAAACTGCGCCAGGCCAAGTCGTGGCACAATATCGGGGTGGTCTGTCAGAACCATCAGATGTATGGCGATGCCGTCAAAGCCTACGAGCAGGCACTGCGCTGTAATTCCAAGGACGATGAGACACGTTATAACCTCGCGCTCTGTAAGCAGCTGAACAAGAACAACCCGCAGCAAAACCAGAACCAGCAGCAGAAGAAGGACGAGGAGAAGAACGACAGTAAGGAGAACCAGCAGAACCAGCAGCAGGACAAGAACAACAAGGATCAGCAGAAACAGGAGAAGCCGCAGGAACAGATGAGCAAGGAAAATGCCGAACGCCTGCTGGATGCTGCCGTACAGGATGAGAAGGCCACGCAGCAGCGCATGAAGAAAGCGATGCAGCGACCGCAGAGAAAACAGTTACAGAAGAATTGGTAAACGGAGATACGCGTATGAAGAGATATCTACTTTTTATTTCATTATTATTCATCACACTGGTCCTGGCAGCACAGTCGCTGACGGTCAATGTACCCTCGCACGTACAGAACGGCGAGAACTTCCGTCTTACCTACACGCTGAACACCTCCAATGCCAGTGATTTCCGTGTGGGTGACATCCCTGAGGCCCTGGAGATCATCACCGGGCCCTATACCTCACAGCAGTCGAGCTTCCAGATGGTGAACGGACATACCAGCAGCTCATCATCCATCACCTATACCTTCATCCTCTGTGCCAACAAGAACGGTACATTTACCATTCCGCCGGCACATGTTCATGCCAATGGCAAAACCATCAGCTCGAACAGTGCAAAGGTGACCGTCTCGGGACATTCCAATAACAACGGCAATGCACCCAAGATGCACGATGACGATGAAGACCGTCCGCATATCAAGGCCGCAGGTACGCCCATCACGGGCAGTGACCTGTTTATCAAGGTGAGTGCCAACAAGCAGCGCGTACATGAGCAGGAGCCGATCCTCCTCACGTACAAGGTCTATACGCTTGTTGACCTGACACAGTTGGAAGGAAAGATGCCCGACCTCACCGGCTTCCACTCTCAGGAGGTGAAGATGCCGCAGCAGAAATCGTTCCACGTGGAGAGCGTGAACGGTCGTAACTACCGTTGTGTCACCTGGAGCCAGTATGTGATGTACCCCCAGATGACGGGCGACCTCGAGATCCCCAGCATCACCTTCAACGGCACCGTGATCCAGCAGAACCGCAATGTCGATCCCTTCGAGGCCTTCTTCAACGGCGGCAGCGGCTATGTGGAGGTGAAGCGCAGCATCAAGGCTCCGGGACTGAAGATCCATGTCGATCCCCTGCCCAAACGTCCTGAGAATTTCTCTGGCGGCGTGGGTAAGTTCAATATCTCTGCCCAGCTGAACAAGACGGAGGTGAAAGCCAATGATCCCATCACGGTACGTGTCGTCGTAGGCGGCATCGGAAACCTGAAGCTGATCAAGCAGCCGGTGGTGAATTTCCCCAAGGACTTCGACAAATACGATGCCAAGATCACTGACAAGACCAAACTCACCGCCAACGGGGTGGAGGGGAATATGGTATATGACTTCTTGGCCGTGCCCCGAAACCAGGGCAAATATACCATCCCTCCCGTGGAGTTCGTCTATTACGATGTCAGTGCCAATGCCTACAAGACCATCCGGACACAGTCGTTCGACCTGAATGTGGAGAAAGGTGACGGCAGCGGTGATACCTCGGCAAGCTTCACGGATGAGAAGAACCAGGATATCCATGCCATCAAGACGGGTAAGTCGGTACGGAAAGACAGCAGTGCCCTCTTCTTCGGCAGTGCTGCCTACTGGATCCTCTTGGCGCTGCTGCTCGCCACGTTCATCGCCCTGATGATCATCTTCCGTCGCCGCGCCATCGAGAATGCCGATATCGTGAAGATGAGAGGAAAGAAAGCCAATAAGGTGGCCACCAAACGACTGCGTGCCGCTAACAAGCTGATGCTGGCCGGTAAGCAGGATGCGTTCTACGACGAGGTGCTGCGCGCCCTCTGGGGCTATGTGGGTGACAAGCTCAATATCCCAGTTACCGAACTGTCGCACGATAATATCTCCGAGAAGTTGGCAGCCCAGCATGTGGACGAGGCTACCATCGGTAAGTTCATGGAAGCCCTCGATGAATGTGAGTTCGAGCGCTATGCCCCCGGTGATCCTGCCGGAAACATGAACAAGACATTCGATTCGGCCATGACCGCCATCGAGAAGATTGAAGAAGCCATGAAGAAGAACAAGACAAAGCACAGCCACGGCGGTGTGTCTGCATTGCTCCTCATCGTCATCATGCTGTCATTCCCCAAGAGCATGATGGCCATCAGCAAGCTGGATGCCGATGCCGAATACAGCAAGGGCAATTACCAGCAGGCCATCAAAGACTACGAGGAACTGCTGAAGAACGGTGAGAGTGCCGAACTGTACTATAACTTAGGCAACGCCTACTACCGCACCGACAACATCACACGGGCCGTCTTGAGCTATGAGCGTGCCCTGCTGCTCAGTCCTGCCGATGAGGATATCCGCTTCAACCTTCAGATGGCACGCTCCAAGACCATCGATAAGATCACACCCGAGAGTGAGATGTTCTTCTTCACCTGGTATCGCTCGTTGGTGAATCTGATGAACATCGACAACTGGGCACGACTGGCCATCTTCAGCATCATCCTCACCTTGGTGCTGGCACTGATGTATCTCTTCGCCGAGAGCATGATCCTCCGTAAGATCGGATTCTTCGGCGGCGTGGCCTTCCTCCTCGTCTTCCTGTTCAGTAACCTCTTCGCCTACCAGCAGAAACAAATCCTGATGAAACGCAGCGGCGCCATCGTCGTGGTGCCCTCAGTGACCATCAAGAAGACACCCGAGAACGACAGTGCCGATCAGGGCGTGATCCACGAGGGTACACGGGTGGAGATTACCGACGACACGATGGTGGACTGGAAAGGTATCCGTCTGGCCGATGGCCGCGAAGGCTGGATCCCCACCAAACAAATAGAGAAGATTTAGCATGGGCATACTGGCTGACATCGATCGCTACCTGCTGCTCTGGCTCAACGGCAGTGACTCCCTGTTCATGGATGGGGTGATCACGACGCTCACCGCCGGAGTCACCTGGATCCCCCTGTATCTCGCCCTGTTCTACCTGATTCTGAAGAACAACGAGACGATGGCACAGGTGATGCTCACCGTGGGGTGCGCCGTGGTGTGTGTCCTGCTCACTGCAGGTATCACGAACCTGCTGGTGAAACCCCTGATAGCCCGTCCACGGCCTTGCAACGACCTCCTTATCAAATATGCGGTTGATGTGGTGCAGGGCATCTCCAACCGCAACTACAGCTTCTTCTCAGCACATGCCGCCAACACCAGTGCCTTGGTGATGTTCCTCGCCCTGCTGATCCGTAACCGACTGTTCATCATCGCCATGATCCTGTGGTCGGCACTCAACTGCTACACCCGCCTTTACTTAGGAATTCACTATCCGTCTGATATCCTCTGCGGACTCCTCTTCGGCTGTCTGATGGGCTTCATCGCCTACGTGGTATATCTGAAACTCTATCTGCGCATCTCACCGCAGTTCCATTATGTGTCGTCGCATTATTCCAGTACGGGCTATGCCCTCGACGACATCGATACGGTGATTGCCGTGATGGTGCTTACACTCATTTACGCCATGGTGCGTGCATTGATTATTTAATGAAACATGATAGATACCAAGCATATTCGTATCAGCGACTATAACTACCCGCTGCCCGATGAGCGCATTGCCAAGTTTCCCATGGCACAGCGTGATCACAGCAAACTCCTCGTGTATCGCCACGGGGAGGTGACTGATGATGTGTTCTTCCATTTGCCCGACTACCTCCCGCAGGGGGCTCTGATGGTGTTCAACAACACGAAGGTGATCCAGGCTCGTATGCATTTCCGTAAGTCAACCGGTGCCCTGATCGAGATCTTCCTCTTGGAGCCATTCCTGCCAGCCGACTACGAACAGATGTTCCAGGCAACCGGTTCGTGCGAATGGATCTGCCTGATCGGTAACCAGAAGAAATGGAAGGAGGGCGAGCTCGTCAGGAACCTCTCTTGGAAAGGGCGCGACGTGCAGGTCAAGGCCGTCCGTCTGGGGGAGCATGGCACCGGACAGCGCATCGCGTTCTCCTGGCATGATCTCTCTGATGGCAACAACTTGCCCCCCGTATCGTTCGCAGAGGTCATCGACAGCATCGGCGAACTGCCCATTCCTCCCTACCTGAACAGGGAGACACAGGAGAGTGACAAGACTACCTACCAAACGGTTTACAGCAAGATCAAAGGCAGTGTGGCTGCCCCCACGGCAGGACTGCATTTCACCGATGACGTGCTGCAGGCGCTCGACCGCCATGGCATCGATCGCGAGGAGCTGACCCTCCATGTGGGTGCCGGCACTTTCAAACCCGTCAAGAGCGAGGAGATAGAGGGTCACGAGATGCACACGGAATATGTCTGTGTGAAACGTCATACCATCGAGAAACTCATCGCCCACCAGGCTCAGGCCATCGCCGTGGGCACCACCAGTGTGCGCACCTTGGAGAGTCTGTACTATATGGGCCTGAAGCTGCAACAGAACCCCGAGGCCACCGAGGAGGAGCTGCATGTGGAACAGTGGGAACCCTACCAACAGGAGCAAACGCCCATCCCTCCCGTGCAGGCGCTTGAGAATATCCTTGCGTGGATGGACCGCCGAGGACTGCAGAGTCTGCACAGCAGTACGCAGATTATCATCGCTCCGGGCTATGAATACAAGATCGTGAAGATCCTGATCACGAACTTCCACCAACCGCAGAGCACGTTGCTGCTGTTGGTGAGTGCTTTCGTGAAAGGCGACTGGCATACGATCTATGACTATGCGCTGAAGCATGACTTCCGTTTCCTCAGCTACGGAGATAGTAGTGTGCTGATACCTTGATTCCCTGTGGGGTTTTTTTGTGGAGTGAGGAGTGTGGAGTGAGGAGTGTGGAGTGTGGAGTGTGGAGAGAGGAGTGAGAATAGTACTGAGATAAAGAATACATAAGTATAACCAATTGTTCTTGAAATCATTTCTCACTCCACACTCCTCACTCCTCACTCCACACTCCACACTCCACACTCCTCGAAAGTTGAACAAAGTAAAAATTTATAATAATGAAAATAGGTGATCAAGTAAGATTTCTCAGTGAGAGCGGCGGCGGTGTCGTTGCCGGTTTCCAAGGTAAAGACATCGTGTTGGTGGAGGATGAGGATGGGTTCCAAATCCCCACAAGAATCAGTGACGTGGTGGTGATCGATTCGGATAACTACAACCTGGAGAAGGTGGCTCAGAAAAGGGTAGGGGTGACTCAGAAAAATCCTGACAAACCTGCTGCACCGAAGGCTCCTGTCCAGAACAGACCCGAACAGAAGGTATCCACCCAGAAGGTGGAGAAACCTGTGCTTCGTCCGATGGTGGAGGAGCGCAAGGGCGGGGATAAGCTGTCGGTGTATCTCGGCTTCGTACCCATCGACATCCGTGAGGTCACCAAGACCCGTTTCGAGACCTACATCATCAACGACAGCAACTACTATATCCACTATAGCTATTTAGTGGCGGAAGGAAACTCCTGGACGCTGAAGGCGATCGGTGAGGTGGAGCCCAACACCAAGGAGTATATCGAGGAGTTCGGTAGGGAGGTGTTAAATGAGATGGAGCACATCGCCGTACAACTGATTGCATACAAACGGGATAAGTCGTTTATGTTAAAGCAACCCGTCAGTGCTCAGTTCCGTGTGGATGGGGTGAAGTTCTATAAGCTCCACACCTTCCAGGAGAATGATTTCTTCGAGCAGAAAGCGTTGCTTTATACCATCATCGAGAACGATAAGGAGATGCGCCCCCTCGTGATCGATCCTGATACCGTCAAGAAAGAGATGTACCACAAAGAGCAGCCCGATCACACCCGTGTCGATAACGGGTATGTGCGCCGTTATGACAATGGGAAGCATGGCAACCCCTTCATACAGAAACATCGCCACGGTGACGATCCGGTGGTGGTTGACCTCCATGCGCAGGAGCTGTTGGAGACCACTGCGGGTATGAATTCTTCTGACATTCTGAACTATCAGTTGGATGTCTTCCACCGCACCCTTGCCGACTATGGCGGTAACAAAGGACAGAAGATCGTGTTCATCCACGGGAAGGGTGAAGGGGTGCTGCGTCGTGCCATCATCCACGAGCTTACCTACAAGTACAAATCCTACACCTATCAGGATGCCTCCTTCCAGGAGTATGGATATGGGGCTACTCAGGTAACTATTCGATAAACGCCCCAAAAAAGCGCGCCCTGAAAAGAGCGCGCCCTGAACATCATCCCATGCAGCTCGTGGTGCCTAAGGCAGTGAGGGCAGCAGAGAGAACGCTGATGATGGTCTGGATCAGGAATCGGAACAGTTTTGTCTTTTTCATACGTTCACGTTTTTAGGTTCAACATCCTGTTTCTCACTCCTTACCCGTTATCAGGGTTATGGTCGTCGGTGGGGTCGTTGCCAGGTGTGTTGCCTGTCGCGGCACTGCCTGTCGGGTTACTGTGCAACTCCTCGAAGACCACATCCTTCACCAGACTGTTCGCCTTGATGTAACGCTGCGACACCTTCTCATCGCCCTTATTCGTACCCACCACGATGCGTTCAGTCTCCGGCTGGAACAGTACGCGGCGCGTGGTGATGGTAGAGGAGGTGCAGTCGTCGGGGTTCGTCACGCCGATGCTCGAGAATCCCACCTTGAAGATACCGATGCCGCTCAGGCGCACCTTCTGTCCGAGTTCGAGAAAGTGCTTGATGGCACTGCCCAGCTCATCGATGGCCGCCTTGATGTCTGAGCGCTTCAGTGTGGCCTGCGACTGGATGAATTCCGCGATCTTGTCGGTGTCGATGAACTTCTGGTCGTACACCGGCTTGGCGTAATACTTACCGTAGCATTTCTCGTTGTTACTGTTCATGTTCTTTGTTTTGATAAATTTCTGACTCATAGTTTTTTCTTTTAAATAATTTGATAATCTGTTTGGCAGCCGAGAGGGGCAGATCTCTTGGGGCGCCCGTCGCCATCCTCTTGCTTTCCGATGACAAAGGTACAACAATGATTTGTCGTGAAACGCGTTCTGTCGGCTTGTGTGCCACAGGGTGTATTTTTCGTGTCGTTACGTACACTTATTCCTGTCGGAAGCCTTGGTTATCTGCTAAAAAATGATTATCTTTGCAGAAGAGAACAATGAAAAAACATGATGGAAAAGACATTCAAAATCCGAAGCTACGGTCGTATGGAGCTGGCCCAGCTCTACTGTCCTGATATCCAGCCGCGGTCGGCCTGGAAGAAACTGAAGTCGTGGATCGACTACTACCCGCACCTCAATGATACCCTTGCCTCTTTGGGCAAGACATCTGCCACGCGCATCTTCTCGCCCCCGCAGGTGAGGGCGATTGTAGAGGCGTTGGGGGAGCCGTAGGCTTTTATAGAAGCTATAGAAACTATAGAAACTATAGATGCTATAGAAACTATAGATGCTATAGAAACTATAGATGTTATAGCTATTCAATGCCGTTTTCGTTCAGGCGCTGTTTCAGCGCCTGTATTTCATCCTGCTGTCGATAGTAGGCATTGAGGGCGCGTTGTTTCAGGTCTTCGTAGGCTGTTTCCCAGCGGTTGGCCTCCTGTTGTGCTGCCGTGAGCTGTTGTTGCAGCAGGGGCAGGTTGTGTTCCAGCTCGGCCAGTCGCTCGTCCTGTTGGCGCCGGTAGTCGGTGCGTGCCTTGTGCATACGTTCCTTGATGCCTCCCTCCTTGATGAACGTCTGCTCCAATGATTGCAGGTACTTATTCATCATCGCATCCACCTGGTAGCACAGTGTCAGTCCGACGTTGGCCATCTCCTCGGCAGACCATTTCTGGAAGTAAGGCTCGTAGTCGCTGAGCGTGTTGTGTACCTTGGTGAAGTCTTGCATGGGCTGGAACCTTATGTCGGCGGGAGTCCAGATCTTCAGGTGTCGTGCTTTGAGGAAATCATCGTAGTCCTGTCTCAGTTCGCTGACGCTCGACCGTGCCACGTTGAGTAGTCTGATTTCCGATTCCGTGGATGTTTTCCCGTCTTCCGATCCTTCCACGATGTTCTGTTTCCCTGAGCGTGCCGCCTGTACCATCTGGTCAACCGTGCGGTCACCGTATGGTGGCAGGAATCGTGAGCAGAACACGTTCACAGTATTGTTTTAATAGCAAAGTTACGATTTAGCGAGAACAAAACAAAGAAAAACCTTTCTTTTTTTGTCGAGCGTGAGTAACTTCGCTATCCTTTGATAGCAAAGTTACGATTTAGCGAGAACAAAAAAGGGGTGAAATGCATTGACATTCAAAACTTTTTCGTATATTTGCCGTCGGAAAAGTAAAAGTCCACATAATCCAACAGACATCAAGCATATTAACCCACAAAACCCTTACAATTATGATGAACAGATACTACAATGTGAAGAACCTGCTGATGCGTGCCGCCCTGGCACTCGTGAGCGTGATGGCCACAGCCGCCGCGTGGGCCGATCAAGATGGGTCCTGGACGTATCAACCGAATGCAGACGGCCAGAGATGCGTGATCACCGGATATACGGGGGCCACGGACGTAAAAGGGTTGTATATCCCCATGCAATTGAACGGATTATGGGTCGTCAGCATCAATGATAATGTCTTGTCTAAATGTATAAATTTAGAGCGATTGACTTTTTACGAAGACGCGCGGATAGAGGATATGCCGAATGTGCAGAATCCGAAATTTAAACTTGTTGTTCTCCGATCCGTCGATTTATTAATTGATTGCCTTCCTGCTTCTATTACGAACATATATAATGCCTTCAGTGGCAGTGGCATCAAGAAAATCGGCATGCCCAGTGTGACATCGATGGGCAATCGAGCCTTCCAGGGATGCGACAGCCTTTCGTGGGTCATCTTCGGAAAGGCTGCCACCATTGGTGATTATGCCTTTTCCAATCTCAGCCAAGCATGTACGGTCAACTATCCTGGCAAGATGGAGAACTGGAATTACCGCAACTATCAGTATTCGCCCAACCTCGTGGTCAACTGCTCCGATGGTTCCCGTGGCTGGTGCGGCGATGAGTGGAGCGACGGGATGGAACTCTATAAGGATGCCTCCTGCCTGCTCTGGACACTCGACAACGATGGGCACCTCGACATCGACTGCATCGTCTGGGACGACTTCTTCGAGAACTACGGACCGAAGCAGATCATCAAGAGCAACTGCTGGGACATACGGAAAGTAAAGACACTCACGCTGAGCCATGTCTATGACCTCGATGGAAGGGAGTTTGACAGTGATGACGGTCATGTAGTTACAGGCGAATTTGAGGCCTACGACAATCTTACTAACGTGGTGGTTAACGAGGGGCTGGTGAGGATAGGTGACGATGCGTTCTATGATTGCCCGTCTCTCCAAACCGTATCACTACCCTCAAGCGTGACGTACATCGGAAAATGGTCTTTCTATTTGTGCTCATCATTAGCAGATATTTACTTCAATGGCACAGAAACGCAGTGGGAGAATGTGGAAAAGGGAGACGGTTGGAACAACGGAACCCCCGAAACCATGAAGATTCACTGGCGCTGCGCTGTGACCTTCGACGCCAACGGTCACGGCACGGCTCCCGCCGCGCAGACCAACCTGTGGAGCAACGAGGCAAAGGCGACTGAACCCGCGCAGCCTACAGCCGAGGGCTGGACGTTTACGGGCTGGTACACCGATGCCGAATGCACCAAAAAATGGAACTTCGACGATATCGTGCCGGGTGACATGACGCTCTACGCCAAGTGGTCACTTCCTTGCGATGTCACGGCAACGGCAGAAGAAACGAGCATCGACATCCCCTACGGACAGGAGTGGACGGACATCAGCGTCACGCTGAACAGTCTCAACTTAGGATGGTTCCAGAACGAGGGCGGTACAGTGCGCGTGGCTGATGCCGTGGCGCTGACACCCTTCGTCGGCAGTGGTGCCGGTAGTAGCATCACCTTCGTCAACACAAGTGGAGGCGGAAACTTCAATGCCACAAGAGGTGCTGGCGAACATGTGGTTGGCAACAGGGTAACGGAAGCCATGACAGCGACTGGCGAGACGGGCAAGATCTGGGTGTATATCCCCAAGGAGACATGGAAGAGTGCCGCACCTGGCGATTACTTATATCGTCTTCCTTACGATGCCGTGTTCTACAGTAACAGTGAATCACCGACAGAATCTTACAACTATAGTCTCGGCGGCGATGCACAGGTAACGCTGTGGGTGACCATTCCCGAAAACAGCATTGCCACGGGGGGGGAGCAAGTTCATAGTTCAAAGTTCATAGTTCATAGTGATGAGTGGTTCACCATCGATGGCAGGAAGCTGAACGGGCAACCGAAGGCCAAAGGGGTGTATATACGCAATGGGAAGAAGGTAGTAAGAGCCCACCCCTAACCCCTCCCAAAGGGAGGGGGATGCCATGCGGAGATGAACTTGGTGCCCGCCTATGACTCGTTCCTCCGTTACTTACACCTTGTTCCCCCGTTACTTACGCATCGTTCCCCCGTCATCATCCAGTGTTAGGTGACGGGGGAACGAGGGTTATCATTGGCATCTATAAAGATACAGACCCCACCCCTTGCCCCTCCCCTTGAGGGGCGGGGAGCGCCATGCGGCATCATCCTAATCAAGCGCCATGCGGCATTATCCTAATCAAGCGGCATGCGGCATCATCCTAATCAAGCGCCTTGCGGCATTATCCTAATCAAATGAGTTAGTATTCTATTGAATGATCACCCTATTCTTAGTCATTCCGCATGGCGCTCCCCTCCCATGTAGGGGAGGGGTAAGGGGTGGGGTCAGTAATCTTCAGCTCCCTATTAAGCCCCCTATTAAATGTATGTGCCCCCTATTAAATGAATGAACACCCTGTTCTTTGTCATTCCGCATGGCGCCCCCTCCCTTTGGGAGGGTAGGGTGGGCTCCTTTATCTTTTGTCATTCCGCATGGCGCCCCCTCCCTTTGGGAGGGTTGGGGTGGGCTCCCCTTTGGTTTGGGTGGAAGGGTGGTGGTGGTGGCCTATTTTTTGAAACTTTTATAAAAAAGTATTTTTTCTCTCACGCGCGCGCACGGGGATTATGTAAAAAAACTCCACCTCCACCACCCCCCACCCACTTAGGTCAGAACGCACGGTCGTCGGTTTCTATGGCTTCATTCTTCATAAGTTCCTGAATGTCACTGTCTTTCAGGTCAATCACCCTGTATTTTCTATATCCATGAACAATTTTCCATGAAAACCCGATCTTTCTCATGATGGTGCCAACAGCGGTAGATGACAGTGGTTTTTTGATACCTTTATTGATCTTTTCCAGGATGTCTCCGGCGGTTACGAGCACCCCTGTTTCGGCAAGGGTAGGTATTCGGTAGTACTTCATGATGAGCTGTTCTTCGAGACAGTCGGCCTCGAATGCTTTGTTGCGTGAGTTCTGTCGTTTGATCTCCTCCTGTGTGAACCAGTAGCGGAACTTGTCGGCGAGCAGGTACATACCTTGTCCGTAGAGACTCTCGTAGTTGATCTCGTAGCTGCGCGGGTCGTCGATGCTCTCCACGAGGAAGGGCAGCCAGCGTCGCGATCCTGTGGGGTCGGAGAGGAACGTCTCGTTGTTCCCCGTCCCGCAGAGTGAGGCGATATGTGGCAGGTTGACGAAGTTGCGTGCGTAGGCGGGTCGGTCGTTGATAGATGGCAGTGTGACCATCGCCTTGAGCTGGTTGAGTTCCTTCTTCGACAGCACATCGATCTCTTCGAGACAGATCAGCAGGTTACGTGCTAACTGCAGGCGGTCGTCCTTGTTCAGTACGGTGTTATCGGTCTTCACATGGAAATACTGTCGTAGCTTGGGTGGCAGCAGCTGTGCGAAGAAGGTGCTTTTGTACGTGCCCTGTTCACCGATGAGCACGAGCACCACGTTGTTCACCACATGCTGACTGGTAGCCCCAGCGATCATGCCCACGAACCATTTCTTGAAATATTCGTTGAACCGTCGCTGTTCCTCGCGGCACAGCCTCTCGTAGCGGTCCTTGTCGGCGTCAGGATCGGCATCGGTGGTGATGACGTGCACATGTCGTGTGAGTTCGCCGATGGCATCATCCTCCAGGTTATAGGTGGAGAAGGCGTAGGCGAGGTATTCCAGGATGGGGTTGTAGAGCGGCGTGAAGTCAGACCTGAGGATATTCATCACATCCTGCAGTCGTGCCTCGCGCTTGGGACATACCAGTCGCCACAACGCATTCTCCTCACGGTCGGTCAACTCGTGCCATTCCTTACCGAACTCTCCATGTTCGCCGAAGCCCTCGGGCATGTCGCCGTCCATGCGTTCCAGCCATCGGCATTCATACTTCCCGGAGATGATGTTCAGTCGTGTCTTCACACGTTCTGCCATGTCGTACTTAAAGTCGTCGAGCGTCTTACTGGGTCGTTTGACCTTCTTTTCTTCACTCTTTAGGTTTTTTTCTTTTTGCTTTTTCATTGATAATAATGTTAGTTGTTTTATTTTTTGGGGTGTTTTGTCGTACCCCCGTACCCCCGCACCCCCGCACCCCCGAACTATACTATATGATATGGAAGAAATGTCGTTTTTCCTCCTCGGCGGCATCATCGAGGAACTGCGTGAGCTCATCGATCGGACAGGAGTAGAATGATGATAACCACCGATGAAAGATCCTCGTCAGCTGATCGAAGTCTTCACTCTTTCCGCGCGTACGGATGATATAGACGGTGGCTGCGACGAGTCTGACGATGTCGTTAGGACTCTTCGGGTTCAACATTTTCTGTTTTCTCATGCGACAGGTCTGACGTGACAGTGTGGACCAGTTGCGACTGTGGATGAGGTCGATGACTCCATCGACTAATTTCTGTAAATGGTCTTTGTTCTTCATAAATTAAAATAAAAAAATAGAATCGGGCAAAGGTACGAAGAGAATGGGAGATGAGCCGTGACAGGCATGGACTGTTACATTTAGAATTCTTAACAGTTCGTTTTAGCCTTTTTTAAGAGGAAGAAAGAAATGGGAGACGTGAAAGAAAGGGTCGCCCATGGCGAAAGAATAAAGGGAAAGAAATTACTATAATTAGAATAATTTTTTCCACAAATTAAAATAATTAAGTCACAAATTAAAATAATTAAGTCATAAATTAGAATAATTAAGTCATAAATTAGAATAATTAAGCCACAAGAATAATTAAGCCAGAAATTGGAATAATGATTTCCACGAGATAAAAAAGAATTTATTATAGATTTGTCAACGAATTATTATTTTAATTTGTGGCTTAATTATTCTAATTATTCTAATTCGTTTCCTTAAAAAAATAATCGCCAGCGGCGACCCTTTCTTTCTTTACCCCTTGCCACGCCCATTTCTGTTTGTGTAAACTTCTATCGTTCATTGACTTGAAAAAAAAGGATGAAATAATTTTGTATTGCGCCCGACTTTTTGTATCTTTGCGGAAAATATTCAATAAACTAAAAACCTATGCAGAGAAGATTGCTATTGTTCGTTGCGCTGTGGCTGACAGTCATGTCGGCAGCGTTGGCGCAAGTCACCACGTCAGGCATGACGGGTAAAGTTGTGATTCAGAGCACCGATGAGGAAGTGATCGGTGCTACGATACAAGCTGTTCATGAGCCTTCAGGGACTCGCTATCAGGCGGTGACCAACATGGATGGCCGTTTCACCATCCAGGGTATGCGCACCGGCGGTCCGTATTCCGTGACGGTGAGTTACATCGGTTTCCAGACCAAGCGTTTCAAGGAGATCGTGCTGCAGTTAGGTGAGACCTACAACCTGCAGGTGTGGCTCTCGGAGGATACCAACGAGTTATCTGAGGTGGTGGTGACCGGTAAGGCCTCGAAGTTTGCCGGTGAGAAGACCGGTGCAGCGATGAACATCAACAACGAGCAGCTGATGTCGATGCCGAGCATCGGGCGCAGTCTGACCGATGTGGCCAAGCTCTCCCCCTATTCGGGTGGTGGTACGACGCTTGCCGGTGCCGATCCCCGTTCCACCAACTTCACCGTGGATGGTGCGAACTTCAACAACAGTTTCGGTCTGACGTCGAACCTGCCCGGTGGCGGTACGCCGATCTCCATCGATGCCATCGAGGAGATGCAGGTGGTGATCGCGCCATTTGACGTGCGTCAGACGAACTTCATCGGTGGTGGCATCAACGCCGTGACGAAGTCGGGTACGAACCAGTTCAAGGGCTCTGCCTACACCTATTTCCGCAACGAGGACATGCGCGGCAACAAGATCAACGGTGAGGATTTGGGTACGCGTGCCAACGATGAGGTGAAGACTTACGGTTTCACCTTGGGCGGTCCGATCATCAAGAACAAGCTGTTCTTCTTCGTGAACTACGAGAAGGAGCTCACCGCCAAGCAGGTGGTGCAGTATCGTCCCCGCAAGGACGGTGAGGAGCCCGGCGGCTATGTCTCGCGTACCACCGAGAGCGACATGCAGCGCGTGTCCGACTATCTGAAGAACAACTACGGATACAACACCGGTTCGTGGACCGACTATCCCGCCGACGACTCCAACGAGAAGTTCCTGGCCCGTCTCGACTGGAACATCACCGACAACCACCATCTGGCCTTGCGGTATAACAAGACGAAGGTGGTTGACTGGCGCACATGTAATGCCAGCTCGCACGATGTGGTGCAGGGAGCCTCGAAGTTCACCGACTCGCGTATCGGTCCGAAGTCGATGGCCTTCGCCAACAGTCTGTATTATTTCCACAACGACGTGGAGTCGTTCTCTGCCGACCTGAACAGTCGGTTCGGCGAGAGAGCCTCCAACCAGCTGCTCTTCACCTATTCCGACCTCGACGACAGCCGCGGCTCCGACTCCAGTAACTTCCCCTTCATCGACATCATGTACGAGAAGGGTGTGTTCGAGCCGTATATCAGTGCCGGCTACGAGCTGTTCACCTACAACAACGTGGTGGATACGAAGACCACGAACCTGACGGATAACTTCACCTACTATGCCGGAAGTCATAAGATCACGGCAGGATTCCGTTTCGAGCACGTGGCAGCGAAGAACAACTACATGCGTAACGGTACGGGCTACTACCGCTTCGACAGCATAGACAGCTTCCTCCATGGTGAGGCCCCCAATGCCGTGTCGTTCACCTATGGCTTCAACGACAATGCCTCACCGTCGAGCATGGTGCGCTACAACCAGTTAGGTATCTACCTGCAAGACGAGTGGGACATCCTGAAGAACCTCAAGCTCACCTACGGCGTGCGCGCGGAGAATATCGCCTACAATGAGGACGATGTGGAGCGCAACACCGCTATCTATGCCCTCGACTTCAACGGTGTGCACATCGATACGGGTAAGTGGCCCGACACCTCGTGGCAGTTCTCACCGCGTCTGGGCTTCACCTGGGATGTCTTCGGCGACAAGACGTTGAAGGTGCGCGGCGGCACGGGACTGTTCCAGGGCCGTTTCCCCTTGGTATATTTCACCAACATGCCGGGCAACGCCGATGTGTTCCAGCTGAACTATCAGGCAGGATATAATGACAAGACCAAGGCGTATGCCGACGGCTTAGGACGTGAGGCCGCCTATGTGGAAAGCAAGATCCAGGGTCTGGCCGGGAAGTTCCTCGGTGTGGAGGAGTTGAAGAACTACTTCGACATGCCGCGCACCAACGAGAAGCATGTGGCCAGTGCGAACATGACCGGCGTGTCGTCCGACTTCAAGATGCCGATGGTGTGGAAGTCGAGCATCGCCATCGACTACCAGCTGCCCGTGAGCTTCCCCTTCACCGTGACGGGCGAGTTCATCTACAACAAGAGCATCAATGCCGTGTATATGGACAACATCAACATCAAAGACGACAAGCCCGAGGAGATGAATCACTTCAACGGTGCCGATAACCGTATCAAATACAGCAATGACGACCTCTACTACAAGGGTAAGTACGGTATCATGCTGAAGAACACTCACAAGGGCTATGGCTACAGTGCCAGCATCCAGCTGAATGCAGAGCCCATGGACCGTCTGAAGCTGATGGCAGCCTATACGCGCATGGAGAACAAAGAGGTGTCGGGACTGCCCGGACAGAACGCCGTATCGACATGGACGGGCGGCATCACCGTGGACGGTCCGAACACCACCAAGCTCCACCGCTCGAACTATGTCACGCCCGACCAGGTGATCGCCTCGGTTGACTACTACCTGCCTTACCGCGTGTTCGGCAGTGACTGGGGCACCCATTTCAACATCTTCTATAAGGGCTACTCGGCAGTGAACAACAGCTATCTCTATACCAACGACTTCAACGGCGACGGCGTGAACAACGACCTGATCTATATCCCCGCCAACGACGGAGAGATTCAGTTCAAGACAGAGGCCGACCGCATCGCCTTCTGGAAATTCGTCGAGCAGGACAGCTACCTGAACAGTCATCGAGGTGAGTATGCCGAGGCATACGCTGCACGCTCCCCGTGGATCCACCGCGTGGATGTGCGCATCGCCCAGGACTTCCAGATCAAGGTGGGTGCCACGAAACACAAGCTGCAGCTCAGTGCCGATATCATCAACTTAGGAAACATGCTGAACTCCCACTGGGGCATCCCCAAGAATGCCCAGGTATCGAACTACGGTAAGATTCTGAAATACGAGGGTGTGGATGATGCCAACCGTCCCGTCTTCTCGATGTACAAGGTGAACGGTGCCTATCCCACGAAGAGCTACGACACGAATATGAGCTACAGCAACTGCTGGAAGGTGCAGGTGGGTGTGAAGTATTTCTTTAATTGATGAATCAACAATTCGTCTCATTCGTAGAGGAATAGAAAACTTAAAAAAGTGACCCAAAATGAAAATTGATTTCAAACAGATAGAAGAGACGATCGTGCCCAACTTCAAAGGAGGGGAGGGACGATACATCATGAAACACTACACCGACGACAAGGTGAAGATTATGTATGGCCGCTTGGAGCCCGGGTGCTCCATCGGCCTGCACACCCATGAGGGGAACTCCGAGATCATGTATATCCTCTCGGGGGTGGCCACATACGTGTATGAAGGACAGGAGGAGGTGGTGCTACCTGGTGAGGTGCACTATAACCCCATGGGAAAACAACATACACTGATGAACAAGGGCAGCGAAGACCTCACGTTCTTCGCGGTGGTGCCGGAGCATTAGAGGAGAGCCCACCCCAGCCCTCCCAAAGGGAGGGAGCGCCATGCGGAATGACTAAAGATAAAGGAGCCCACCCAAACCCAAAGGGGGGAGCCCACCCCAACCCAAAAGGAGGAGCCCACCCCAACCCTCCCAAAGGGAGGGGGCTTGTTAAAAAGGATTCCGCATGGCACTCCCCGCCCCTCAAGGGGAGGGGTGCTCGAAGAGTGGGGTGGGGTCTGTAATATAATGCAGAAGGAGTTATTAAATGGAAATGAAATATTAGAGACCCCACCCCTTGCCCCTCCCCTTGAGGGGCGGGGAGCGCCATGCGGACTGAGAGGTGATAAAAACTGAATTGAAGATTCGAAAGTATTATAAAATACCAATTCTCCTCATTCGTCTAATTCGTAGAGAAATAAAAACTAAACTTCCGCAAGTATTATAAAATACCAATTCGTCAAATTCGTCTAATTCGTAGAGGAATAAAAAATAAACTTTCGCAATTATTAAAAATATCAATTCGCCTCATTCGTCTAATTCGTAGAGGAATAAAAAATAAACTTTCGCAAATATTAAAAATATCAATTCGTCAAATTTGTCTAATTCGTAGAGGAATAAAAACTTAACTTTCGCAAGTACTATAAAAAATAATTCGTCAAATTCGTCTAATTCGTAGAGGAATAAAATAACTCTCGACACTTCAGTACTAAACAATTAAAAAGAGTCTGGAAATCCAGAGGGCACTGAAAAACCCTTCAAGTTAGGAAGGCTTCTCGATTATTAACAAAAAAGCAGATTGCATTTAACCGTTAACATGCGGATATGCAATCTGCTTTTGTTTATTCCCTTTCATATCGCAGGA